>OCTX012247540.1_pt1 | contig 31924 bp, 28 predicted proteins | sample 1539691 | NCBI WGS metagenome assembly OCTX01 (sample SAMN02144231, study PRJEB22623) | gut metagenome | biome: sheep rumen | host: Ovis aries | place: New Zealand
GGGCGCACCTTTGACCGGACGGCAAAAAGAACTTAGATGTGGAGTCTAAGTTTTACGTCAACTTTTCAGAAGACGACGGGAAACGATCTCCTTTGCCACCACGATGAGTTTTGAGATACTCCTCGTAACCTTGGTCTCTGAGACCTTTTGCTTGCGCTCCAGGGAGAAACCGAAGGAAAAACTACAAATTAAACCACTGGAATGAATGATAGAGCTACATCATCCGGTTTTAAGAAAAAACAAGAGTGCCACAAAATGCAGCACTCTTAGCTTAGTGCCCTTTCTCAAGGGGCTACCACAGTTAGTAATGCAAAGATACACAAGTTTTTTAGAACTGCAATAATCATTTCAAAGAACTATCCGGCCGCAAGGTAAGAATACTTATCCGTTTCACTGGCAAAAGAAACGTTTAAGTTGTAAAGCATTGAAAGACAGGAAGTTGTAGCGGTTTCTAAACGGATAATTGGCACAAATTGAGCCAAAAACGGCAAAACGCAAAATGCAAGTGCTTGAGAATAAGGGAGATAGCTTCCAAAATTTGAAACGGCTTTGAAACGGATAATTGCAAGAAACTGCGAGCAAAACAAGAAGCAAGAACGAAAACAAAACAATATAAATGCAAACCATACTAGTAACAGGATCTATTGCAACGCGATTTTGGATTCACTCCCAGAATCACCTTGCGCGAGGGACTCAGACACTTTGCCGAGTGGTATGCCGAGTACTACGGCAAGAAGAGTTGAAACTTGAAACGTGAATCTTGAAACTAATAGTATAAGGTGGCCGATGCAGGTCGATAGGGGACAAGCAGAATCACCCCTGAATCACCCGGGAGAAACGATATTAGATAAAACAAGAAAGCTCTAGTGGTGTACAGTCTTTGCTGCCTATGTTCGTACATCTTGACTATCTGACAGAAGGACAATATAAAGACAGCAATAAGACGATATCCTATGAACAGAAGGAAGAACGTAAAAACCTTCTCTCAACTATATATAGTAAATTGTATAAGAAAAAGCAGGATGAGGAGAATCGTAGGATAGTGACTGTTGAGGGTATAGATTATGCTTTTTCTGAGCCTCAGCATGCAAAACGTTTTGAGGAAATCTATCAGCATTATATCAGAACGCATCATAGTGAGATATTCCTGGAGGAACCTGAAGACAATCTGTTCCCTCCAACCCAGTGTCAGCTGGTTAATTGGTTGGTGGATCGTATAGAGGCACATAATGACCGTTTGTTTGTTGCCACACACAGTCCATATATACTGAACCAGTTTATTAAGTTGGCACCTAAAGAACTGACTATACTGTTCACTCATCCCTCAGGTAAAGAAGAACGCACCTATGATGTGCGACAGTTGACCGACCAGGAGATGCATGAAGTATACGACAACGGTGTGGACATGTTCTTCAATTTTGAGCTATACGTATGAAGCCGAGGAAGTTGTTGACTGTGCCAAGCAAGAAGGTGTTGACCCGCAGGCGTTCGGGATACCCTCAGACCTGAAAGGGTTCACGCAGGAGTCAAAGGCAGTTACCTCCAATACCGACCCCCGCTTCAAGCGTCTCTTTGCAGCACTCAGGGACAATGTAGAGATAACAGTTTTGCGTACGACCTTGCACTATCTGTGCGAGAACAAGTACAATACCGACTTGGAGATGCTCAAGAGTTTGTTTCAATAACCGTCCGGGGTAGTATTGCCGATAACGACTATTGTCGTTAAAGTTGAGAGTCGATAGTTGAGCGTTGATAGACAGTCCGAAAGTAGATAGTGCCGCCACGGCGGATTTCTCTAAACACTAAACTCTAAACACTAAACTATTTGCGTAGCAACGCTGACTCTCAACTCTAAACGCTCAACTTTGAACTAAACAATCCGAGTGGTATGCCGAGTACTATAAAAAAAGGTAAAAATATATAAGGTGACGATAAACCCCCAAGGGGACAAGTAAAAACCCGATAGGGGACAAGTAACAAAGAATACTTGACGCATTGCGTCAACAATTATAACAACTTAATTTAAAAACAATTATGGCAAAAGACAAGGCACAATACATCGTGGCGCTCATTGCCGAGTTTGCGGCCCACTTCGGGCTCACGACGAGGCAGTACGGCTACCTGCACACCCAGTCGTTTGCGTCCAACGTGCGCGACCTCTCTGCCTATTGCCGTAGAATGGGAGGCACGCTATGATCACGCTCTATCACGGTTCCAACGTGCGCATCGCGACGAGACCCAGGTGCCGCCCTATATGCACTCCTTCGATGTGGTGTACAGATAGCCAACGACCGTGTGGGCCTGCAGCGTCCCGCCTCCGGCCTCTACAGCCAGAGCAGCGGCTATGTGTACGCCTTGCTTGAGAAAGAACTGAATGTCTTGACAAGTTAAAATACCTTTCACCCTTCGGAGATGGTTCGTAGATGGAACGTAGATGACTCGAAGATAAGACGGCGGAGGCCGAACCGAGTAAGCAGCGAGAGCCATGATGCTCGCATCAATGGCCGAGTCGCGTTCGAGGTCGATGAACATCAAGGCCGAAGCCGATGCGAGCGGCGGTAGCCGCGAAGCATAAAACCGCGGAGGCCGTAGGCCGAAGGTTGCGAGTAAGCGAGAGCAGAGAAAGCTTGCTTGCTATGCCGAGCGGGAGCAAGCTCAACGTAGTCAACACGAGGGCGATAGCCCGAGAAAACAAGAAAGAATAAAATATTAATCACGATACAAGTTATGGAAAAACGTAAAGATAGGATTTATCTTTGTCTGGCGCACATGTCCGACGACGGTGCGGAGCAGCGGTATGTCAAGGAGGCATTCGATACCAACTGGGTGGTGCCCCTTGGTCCCAACGTTAACGGCTTCGAGAAAGACCTCGAAGCGTTCGTGGGTCAGAACAAGCGCGTGGTGGCGCTCTCAGCGGGAACCGCTGCAGTACACCTTGGACTGATTGCATGTGGTGTAAAGCCCGGTGATGAAGTATGCGTGCAGAGCTTCACATTCTGTGCAAGCTCTCACCCGATTACGTATCTGGGTGCCACCCCCGTGTTCATTGATTCCGAGAAGGACACTTGGAACATGGATCCTGAGCTGCTGGAGGAGGCTATTAAGGATAGAATTGCTAAGACGGGCAAGAAACCTAAGGCAATTGTGCCCGTTGCTCTGTATGGTATGCCGTACAAGGCTGACCGCATTATGGAGATTGCCAATAAGTATGATATCCCTGTAGTGGAAGATGCTGCTGAGGGATTTGGTTCCAAATACAAAGGCCAGGTTCTGGGCACCTTCGGAAAGTATGGCGTACTTTCCTTCAATGGCAACAAGATGATTACCACCTCTGGTGGTGGCGCCCTCATCACCAACAACGAGGATGAGTGGCGCGAGATTATGATGTATGCCACACAGTATCGTGAGAGCTATCCCTACTACCAGCACGAGAAGATTGGCTACAACTACCGTATGAGTAACATCTGTGCCGGTATTGGCCGCGGCCAGATGACCGTTGTGAATGACCACATAGCCCACCACAAGCACGTGCAGCATCTCTACGAAGAGCTGCTGAAGGATGTCCCTGGCGTTCACGTTCACAGCCAGCCACTTGAAACTTGGAACCTGAAACCTGAAACTCCTGTCTATGACAGTAACTATTGGCTGTGCACTATCACACTTGACCCAGAGGTCAAGGTAAAGGGCCAAGAGAATGCCTACAAGGCTATCGTTACCGGAGCCGTGGGCGGAGCCGCTGGCGTTATTCATGCCGCTGAGAGTGCCACTACCGACTGCCAGCCCAATGACAATGTCGAGGCCATGCGTATGGGGCTCGATGCCATGAACATCGAGGCCCGTCCCGTGTGGAAGCCCATGCACAAGCAGCCTGTCTATCGCGATGCTCCTGCTTACGTCAATGGCGTGAGTGAGGCTATATTTAAGGTGGGTATGTGTCTGCCTGCAGGACCGTATGTCAAGGACGAGGATGTGCGCTACATTGTTGATTGCATCAAAGATTTGATTGAGAAATAATGTAAGTTAACGGGTAACAAGTTAACAAATTAACATTTTAACATTTAACATTCGCACCCTCATTCCGCACTCGATGCGGAATCTCAATCCTGCTCCAGGCACAGTTGCGTCTAAAGCCGCAACAGAGCCTTCCACTAAAAGAGGTGCAGCCCAATGCCCGCTGGGGCGGGCATCCGGCTGCAAGGTTACAAGGCGACAAAGCAGCTGATTATTTGGAAATAAATGCTCAAGGTGACTATCTTGTGTGTTATTAAACATAGAGAACATTTTTAATTCATAGAATATGAAGAAGAAAGTATTTATAAGTTTTGATTACGAAAAAAATAAGCAGTACAGGTATCTGCTGAATGCTTGGAACGCCAACCAGGAATTTGATTTCTCGTTTCGTGATAACACTCCCGATGAGATACAGAGCTATAATATTCCAACGATAAAAGCAGGATTGACGCGTAAAATCAATTCGTCAGACTGTGTCTTGGTTATTATTGGAGAGGAGGCGAACAAATTACACCCTAATTGGCAAGATATAGGTTTCCGCAATTGGCAGAACTATGAAATAGCAAAAGCTAAAGAATTAGGAATACCCATTGTGGCTGTTAAAATCAACTATACTTACGAATCACCCAGTGAAATCTTTAACAGTGGAGCCAAATGGGTGTATAGTTTTACAACGTCTGAAATTATGAATGCCATCCGTAGCGTCTAAATATGGAAATAGCGGAATTACTTTACGACCATTACAAGGATACTTGTGATATTATGCGCCAAGAGGTCAGCAAGCGTTGGCGTCTTACCTTGGCCATAATCGCCCTTATGCTACTCTTGTCACTGCTTATAGTTGACGAATCCGAAGGCATGGGCTTAATAACAGGTTATCTGAAGAATCAGTATGGTGATGATATCATTATCAAGTTTAAATATATCAACACTTCCTTGATATATACCTATTTGATTATCGTAATGGCCTATTATCAAATGAATATCCGTATTGAGCGTTTGTATGGGTACATCCAAGGAATTGAGGAAAAACTAAATAAACAGGAAGACTTTGGCGTTAACAGAGAGGGTGCAGAATATTTACGTTGCTATCCCTTCATGCTGACGGTTGTCGATAGAATCTACAAATGGTTCTTCCCGGTATTGATTAGTTTTGTGGCCATATATAAGATTGCTGTAGAGGAAGTTTCGGGCATTTTCTGGATGGACTTTATTGCTGTTTGTCTTATTGTGGTGTTATCTCTCCTTTATGTCTCATATATTTGCTTTAATGAACAATATCTACACAAGGAGCATAAGGATTTGAATTGGTGGGTTAGAATAGGTAAATACTTCAAAGAAAAGTAATGATATGATAAGTGGGAAGTTACAACAATACACAGACTTTATACTCCAATATTTCAATGGGTATAATGCGGGGCAGGGACTCTTCTTCAGAACGATAGAGATAAACGCAAGGAAAATCTATCCAGATAGCAAATCTTATAATGATTTCCTATTCGTATATCTCCAACTGTTGGGAAATGATATTCTTGACAGTGCAGATAATGGTTTTGTAAAACTGACGCAAAAAGGATTCGAAACTCTGAATAGTGGAGATTATTTGGAGTTACCTATTCATTTCGAGTATCTTGCTGTGTTCAACCAGGGGCTTCTGAATAACCCGGAAGTTGTATTCCCACAATTGTGGCAAATAATCGGTGTAGAAAGCGAGTGTCTTTGCTACGTAACAGGCCCTATGTTTTATAATACTATAGCCAAATATATCGAGGGTCTGGCAGGGGGGTATTCAGCATACATTAGTGATTTAAAAGAGAAAGGTAAGAAGCAGTCACGTTTTTATTGGTATAAGGAACTGTTCTATGCACTGCCTAATGATAGAATAGAGAAATTCCTTCAAGATCTTTCCGATGCTTATAACACCTCACGTGAAGGAGGTGTCGAAGAAGTTGATAAACCATTTCCTGTGTCTGCTCCAGATAAAGTAGTAAGAGAATCTGAGAAACCCACAAAAATCTTTATAAGCCACTCTTCAAAAGATAAAAATGTTGCATTGGCTTTGGTAGAGATGCTCGAATTCTTGAAAATTGACGGAAAAGATAAGATATTCTGTAGCTCAGTACCTGGATATGGCGTAAACGTGGGTGAAGACCTATATGAACGTATCAAGAGAGAGTATGAGCAATACAACCTGTTTATGGTATATCTCATATCTTCCAGTTATCTCAATAGCCCTATGTCGCTTAATGAGATGGGTGCCGCATGGCTTCTGAAAAATGAATATCAGGTTTTTGTATTGCCGGAATTGTCAATTCGTGATATGGGTAATGTTTGTATTGGCACCAATCATATTGCAATTGTATGGGATTCTGAATCTTTACAGGAAGGATTGAACGATTTCAAGAATAGGTTGATATCCTTATTCGGAGTGGCGCAGCCAGACGAAAATCGCTGGCTTGCACAAAGCAAGAAATTCATTGATGTATTTACAACGAATATATCACCCAAAGCAAAACAAAATGCTCAGCAGAATACTGCGGAAATACCTTTAGCTAACATCAAGGTAGATACTATAAGGGTTAAAGGAGGAGTAATTGTAAGATTTGAGAATATTGGGTCAGTAGCAGCCGAAAATTTTCTAGCATCATTTGACAACTCTGAAGACGATTTTATCACAACTGGCGAGGATGTTTTCCCATTAGAATTCCTAAAGCCAAACCACAAAGTGGAAATAAAAGTACTTCTATTCATAGGTTCCCCTTCTAAAGCGAAGGTAAATCTTTCATGGAAGGAACAAGGTAAAGAATTTAATGATGTGGAGATAGTCCTTTTCAATAATTAAAAACCGAAGGAATGAGTATAGAAGAATTATTGAACGAGGGAAAATCGCTTCGTGATACGATTGCTGAGACAGCCCAGCCAGAAGATACTATTCGAAGCTTTAAGATATATCACTCTACTAATGAAGCTCACTATGATTTATGGCTCATTAAATGTCAAGAGTACCTGTCAAGAAATACAACACCCGATTTCAGTAGAGCCTTTTCAGCAATTGCAAGTGAAGACATATCTCCGTCCAATCATGATAAGATGCTCAGTTACCTCACTGCGGCAAGTCAGATAAGAAATGAAAAGACAGAGATTGACGCTATCAGAGAAGCAGAAGAGGCATATAAAAGATATTGTGAGGAATTTGGCAATAATCCAGCTATATCAAAGAGACTGTTTGTTGAATGGCACACTAAAACGGTGGCATATCTATATAGGCTATTGGGAGAGGGCAATGGGGACTACAAAATGTTCAAGAGCATAGATGTTAATCAGAGTGCAGAAGAACTTAACAAACTGTTTTGGGCTATTAATTCTGATTATAATCTTATGCTGATTAAAGCATCATCAGTCGAGTCAAATAGATTAATGGCTCCTTCCATCAAGGAGGCACAAATCGAAGAGTTGCCTGTTGGAGAACCTGTGAAATCAGAGATATTCATCAGCTATTCGCATAAAGATGCAAAGTATAAAGACATGTTAGTGCCTCATCTCAAAGTCTATGCACAGCAAAGCAATGCAAACTTTTGGGACGATACCATGATTGGTCATGGCGAATGGAAGAAGCAGATTGAAGAGGCTCTGAAACGGTCCAACATTGCAATACTTTTAATTTCAGACCACTTTCTTAGTTCAGACTTCATTATAAACAATGAATTGCCTACCATATTACAGAAGGCAGAAAGCGAAGGAACAACTATAGTTGCTATTGTTGTGAGGCCATGCTTGTTTTTTAAGTCGGTATTATCCAAGTATCAGACAGAAAATCCTCCGGAGCAACCTCTTTCTTCCATGTCTGAAAATGATATTGATCAGTTATTTGTAAAGATGTTGAGCGGATTATAAAAATGGCCAATAAATAAAGATTATTTCATAAGCGGCCACCGCTCTTACGCGCAAGCGGAGCCGCGATGGGGTGGAGAGGTCTTCCGCACAGCCTTGAAGCCCCAACCACAGGGGCGGGGAACCCGCTGGTCTCTCATAAGACAAAAGGTTCAATAACAGCGGCCCCGCAACTTTTGAAAGAAACATATAAAAATATATTAATTATGAATATAGCAGTAGCAGGTACAGGTTACGTGGGAATGAGTATTGCCACATTGTTGGCACAGCACAACCACGTGACAGCAGTAGATGTAATACCTGAAAAGGTGGAAAAGATTAATAATCGTATTTCTCCTATTCAGGATGATTACATTGAGAAATATTTGGCAGAAAAAGATTTAGACCTTACTGCTACTCTTGATGGTGAAGCGGCTTATAAGGATGCAGACTTTGTGGTGATAGCAGCACCTACCAACTATGATCCGCAGAAGAACTTCTTCGATACACGTCATGTTGAGGAGGTGATTAATCTTGTTCTAAAGGTGAATCCCGATGCAGTGATGGTGATTAAGAGTACAATCCCTGTAGGTTATACACGAAATCTTTACGTACAGTATGCTGCAAAGGGGGTTAAGAAGTTCAACCTGCTTTTCTCGCCGGAGTTCTTGCGCGAGAGCAAGGCTTTGTACGACAACCTCTATCCCAGTCGTATTATTGTGGGTAGTCCAAAGATTATTGAACGTCCAGAATTTGAGGAAGAAAATAAGGCAATACGTCTGGTAACAGATGTAGAATACCTACAGAATAAAGCTAAGGAATTTGCCGTGCTGTTGCAGGAAGGAGCGATTAAGGAGAATATTGATACACTCTTTATGGGAATGAAGGAGGCAGAAGCTGTAAAACTCTTTGCTAATACATACCTTGCCCTGCGAGTTAGCTATTTCAATGAGCTTGATACTTACGCAGAGGTAAAAGGTCTTGATACACAAGCCATCATAGAGGGCGTTGGTTTAGACCCAAGAATAGGTACACATTATAATAACCCCAGTTTTGGCTATGGTGGTTACTGCTTACCCAAAGACACTAAACAACTCTTGGCGAACTATGCTGATGTCCCTGAGAATCTGATAGAGGCTATTGTAGCAAGCAATGCAACTCGCAAGGACTTCATTGCAGAGCAGGTTCTGAGGAAGGCTGGATATTATGAGGCTAGCAGCCAGTGGGATGCTACTCGTGAGCAGAAATGTGTGATTGGTGTATATCGCTTGACAATGAAAAGCAACTCTGACAACTTCCGTCAGAGCGCCATACAGGGCATAATGAAGCGCATCAAGGCTAAAGGTGCAGAGGTTATCATTTACGAGCCAACTATTTCAGATGGGGAATCTTTCTTTGGATCATTGGTGGTTAATGATTTATCTAGGTTCATGTCAGAGAGTAGGGCAATTATTGCAAACCGCTATGATAGTTGTCTTGATACAATAAAAGAGAAAGTATATACAAGAGATATCTTTAATTGCGACTGATAATAATTGCGCAGTGATGAGTCAGGTGATTATGTCTTTAATTGATAATAGACTAATCATACGCAAAAGTAAAGGGTAAAATTTTTATTAAACATTGCATAAATGGGAGATAGTATTCAGCAAAGTAATTCAAGGATAGCAAAAAATTCTATTATCATCTACATTCGGATGATAGTAGTAGTTTTAGTTAGCCTAATAACAACGCGCTATGTACTTTTATTGCTTGGCGTTTCCGACTATGGACTATATACTGTAGTTGGTGGATTGATAGGTATGTTGAATTTTGTCAGTGCAGCAATGTCTACCACAACGAGCCGTTTTATAAATTATGAAATGGGAAAAACGGTAGATGGTAATCCAAACAAGGTGTTTAACATTTGTTTAGTTATTCATATATTGTTTGCTTTACTTCTTATATTATTAGCTGAGACGTTGGGCGTGTGGTATGTTAATAATGTTTTATCTGTAGAACCAGGCAAGGAAAGGGATGCAATGCTAGTATTCCAAATGTCAACAATAATAGCATGTATTGGAATGATAAATGTTCCTTACCAAAGCTTATTAGTGGCATATGAGAAGTTTTCCCTTGCGGCAGGAATAGACATAGCTGTCACTTTTATTAAATTAGCTTTTGTTTTAGCTTTATTTGTCTATAAGGGTAATAGCTTAATGTTTTATTCTGTTAGTATGTGTGCTGTTACATTCAGCTCATTTTTTTTGTATCATTATATATCTTATAGAAAATGGCCATCTGTAATACGTTTCCGATTATATAAAGATAAGAAATATTATAAAGAAATACTTAGTTTTAACAACTACAATCTCTTGTCCACGGTGGCCATTATATCACGTAATCAAGGGAGTAATCTTATTATTAATTATTATTTTGGTACAAGCATAAATGGATCGTTCTCTATAGCTCGCAGCGTACAGAGCTTGGTAGATCAGTTTACTTCAAATTTAGATCAAGCATCCGGTCCTCAACTTATACAGAGTTACAGCCGTAAGGATGAAAATCGTTCGTATTATCTAACAGGGAAAATATGTCGTTTTTCATTATTATTATACCTTGTAGTCGTAATTCCTTTATTATGTGAAATGGAATTTTTGTTAGGACTCTGGCTTAAGAATATTCCAGAGGGAGCAATTGATATGTGTTATTGCATATTATTAGTATGTTTGATTTCTGCTACCTCTTCTGGCTTGGGTCAGTTAATTAATGCTATTGGCAAAGTAAAATGGTTTAAGATAGAGTTATCATTCTTTTATCTTATGTGTTTACCAATAGGTTTTTATATGTATAAAAGTGGTGCACCGGCATATACTATTTTATTATTGTTCGTAGGTTCTGATGTATTAAGTAGAATAGTGCAGCTTTTGTTGTTGAAACATATGATAAACTTTGATATATTAGGTTTTGTACGAGAGTCTTACTTGCGGCCACTATTCATTAGTTTGGCGGCTCTTGTTTATTTTTACACATATAGCCATCTTCATATAGATACATTCTTTGAACATTTATTAGGTTTAATATTATCATTGTTGTTTGCATTACTTTTAGTGGTTTTTATTGGAATGAATAAAAATGAAAGAGTTACGATGGTTAATATGATTAAAAGTAAAATTAAATTATGAAAATTTTAGTTGCAGGTGATTTCTGCCCTCAAAACAGAGTAGCAGAATTAGTAGAAAATGGAGATTATTCTTTTTTAGACGATGTTAAAGAAACTATAAAAAGAGTTGACTATTCTGTCGTAAACTTTGAATGCCCAGTTACATATGGTGATGAAAAGCCTAATTTGGAGAGGCTTAGTTTGCATTGTTCTGAAAATGGAATGGATGCCATATCATATGCTGGTTTTAATTGTGTTACTTTGGCAAATAATCATTTTCGCGATTGGGGTGATGGAGGGGTAAGTTCTACTTTAAATGCCTGTAAAAAGTATGGGATTGACTATGTTGGCGGTGGTGATAATTTGGAATCTGCACAAAAAACGCTAATAAAAACAATTAATGAAGAGAGAATCGCAATTATAAATTGCTGCGAACATGAATTCTCTTTAGCTAGTTCTACAAGAGGTGGCTCAAACCCTTTGAATCTTGTAAATCAATACAATGCGATACAACAAGCTAGGGCATTAGTAAAATATGTGATTGTAATTGTTCATGGTGGACACGAGCATTTTCAGTACCCTAGCAACAGAATGATTGAAAGTTATAGGTTTTTCATAGATGCCGGTGCAGATGCTGTTATTAACCATCATCAACATTGTATAAGTGGTTACGAAATTTATAAAAATCGCCCAATTTTTTACGGAATAGGAAATTTTTGTTTCGATATGCAAAATCCCCCTACCAGTTTATGGCATACTGGTTATATGGTAGGTTTGGAGTTAGATGATAATAAAGTAAATTTTGAATTATATCCCTACATTCAATGTAAAGAACGAGCATCAATAAAGTTTATTGATAAAAAATTTATTGATGAGGAAGTAAAATTAATTAATCGTGTTATAGCAACTCCGAATAGATTAAAGAAAGAAATTGAGAAGTACTATGATGCAAGCATGTCCGAAATAAAGAATGTCCTTAATCCGATGCCAACTGTTAGAATTCTTTGGCGGTTTTATAATAAAAAATGGTTCCCTAATGTGATCACAAAGAAGTGGATTATGTTTCTTTGTAATTATACGATGTGTGAATCCCATCGGGATAAATTAGATTATTTCTTCGAACATAATATGTATAAGTAGATATGCCAATATTAAGTAACAAAACAATAAGAACTATTAAATCCTTAGTATGGGAATATATATCACGTGTACTCCCTGACGAGGTTTATGTTAAAAGAAAATTTTTAAACAGAATGGGCTTTCCTCTAGATTTGAAAGATCCGAAGACATTCAATGAAAAGCTTCAGTGGCTTAAGTTGTATGATAGAAAGCCTATTTATACGAAAATGGTTGATAAATATGAAGCAAAGAAATATGTCGCTAGCATTATAGGAGAAAAGTATATAATCCCAACATTGGGAATTTATAATGATTTTGATGAGATTAGTTTTGAAAAATTACCAAATCAATTTGTACTTAAATGTACTCATGACAGTGGTGGGGTTGTGATATGTAAAGATAAGGATTTATTTGATGTAGAGACCGCGAAAGAGAAGATAAACAAATCATTAAAACGAAATTTTTATTGGGAAGGACGCGAATGGCCATATAAAAATGTAAAACCAAGAATTATTGCCGAACAATTAATGGTAGATGAATCCGGTTTTGAACTGAAAGACTATAAGTTCTTTTGTTTTAATGGAGAACCAAAATTTTTCAAAATTGATTATAATCGGCAGGTAGAGCACCACGCTAACTATTATAACTTGCAAGGCGAAATAATTCCTGTAGATGAACTGGTATGCCCAAGAGACAGCAGAATTGATCTTAAGTTGCCCAACAATATGCATAAAATGATTGAAATTGCCGCAATTCTTTCTAAAGGAATTCCTTTCGTGCGTGTAGATTTATACAATATTAATGGAAGTATTTATTGGGGTGAAATGACTTTTTATCCTGCAACTGGGATGGGTAAATTCGCCCCCCAAGAATGGGATTATACTTTCGGTAGTTACCTAGAATTACCAAATCATTAAATATGCCAGCAATATCTGTATTGATGTCCGTTTATTCCGAACCGATAGATTGGCTGCGACAATCTATTGATTCGATTCTGAAACAAACGGAACCTGATTTTCAGTTTATTATTATCTGTGACAACCCAGATAATATTGAGATTATAAATTTGCTAAATTCTTACCAAGAAATAGACAAGCGTATAGAAATAATTGTAAATAAGAAAAATATTGGACTTACAAAATCATTAAATCTAGGTCTCCGATATTGCAAGGGTGAATATATCGCACGGATGGATGCAGACGATGTCGCCATAACTGAAAGATTCTCTAAACAGAAAGAGTATCTTGACAATAATGCTGAGATAGATGCAGTTTTTGGATATGTTTATGAGTTTTCAAGTGAAAATATGAGAGATGCTCGATTGAGAAGATTGCCCTTAAATAATAAAGGCTTGTTTGCATCACTGTTTTATGTTAACGGATTAGTTCACCCAGTCGTAATGCTAAGGAAAAAAACTTTAATCGAAAAAAAGATCACCTACGATGAAACAATGCGAAGATCTCAAGATTATGATTTGTGGTTGACGATGGCTGTTAATGGCTGTGAATTTAGAACAATAGAAGCCCCTTTATTATACTACAGAGTTTCTGAAAACCAGATATCCCATAAGAATAAGAATGAACAAAGCAAAGATGCTCTCAATATCCGCATAAAATGTATAAATAATTATTTTGAAACATATGGTAATACTGATAAAATTTTAAGGCCTTCAGCATTGAAAGGGATGTATAGGAACATAATTGAAGTTAGAAATTGGAATTTAGCAGACACTCAGTTGTTTTTGATGATTTATTACACAATGCCAGATTCTTTAATGAAGTATATTGACATCTTTATCTTTGGTATTAGAAAATATAAATTCTCTTTTAAACAAATGGCGTACCTTTTAAGAAAGCCTTTATATAAAAATCCTTCTTTAGATTTATCAGATTTAATTATTAAAAATCGATGAGAGTATTGTGGATTGCCCAAAATGGAGGGCTTTTTGGAAAAGAAAAACAAAAAGGGACTGGTGGTTGGATTGGCGCATTACAATATGCTCTTCAAAATGAACCAGGTCTTGAAATTGCTATAGCCTTTCCTTATAGCAATGAATGCGACAAGATAAATGATGGCAATGTGACTTACTTCCCTTTATATAGTAATCATGGCCACGGTAAATTGGAACGCTTTGTAAAATCTGTCTTTTTAAATCAAGAGAAAGAAGATAATGAGTACGTGAAATTACTGAAAGAAGTTGTTGAAAGCTGGAATCCTGACATTATACATATTTGGGGATTAGAAGTGTCACACGCAGCAGTAATTCCATTCATTAAAAAACCATTAGTGGTGCATATTCAAGGCTTAACTAGCGTTTGCTCAAATAATTATTTGCCACCATTTTTTTCTGTAAGTGATCTTAAAAAAGCAGATAGCATATTCAAACCGCATGATTGGATATCAATAATTACCCATAATAGTAACTATCAAAAATATAAAAGGTTTTTATATAGGGGACAGCGTGAACTAAAGTATGCACCTTTAGTAAAGAACTGGATTGGAAGGACAGAATGGGATAAAGCGGTTTCAAGATTTCTTTCCCCGACAAGTATGTATTTTAAATGCAATGAGGCTATCAATAATGTTTTTTATGAGAGACAATGGCATTATCACTATACCGACTTACTTAATATTCAAACTAATATAAGTAATGATTGGTATAAAGGAGTTGATATAATTCTTAAATGTGCGGATTTGTTGAGTCGGAAAGGTGAAAAATTTAAATGGCGCGTTTACGGTATTTCACGTAAATCCAATATGGTGAATTATATGTCCCAAAAACTTCATATTGTTCCCGAAAAGGTAAATGTGGAGTTTATGGGGATGGTTACACCGTCAGAAATTGTGGCTTCATTAATAACTAGCGATGTTTATGTTCACAGTTCCTACGCGGAAAATTCCTGTAATGCCATTGCAGAAGCCATGATGTTAGGCCTGCCAATAGTGGCACAATATATTGGAGGGAATCCCTCGATGTTATGTGATGAAAGTGGTATCTTGGTCGCTCCAAATGAACCTTTTGTTTTAGTTGGGGCTATTTTAAAAATGAAGCAAAAGTCATATGCTGAATCCTATAGCCAAAATGCTAGGGAAGTATCATCTATGCGCCACGATTTTAAAGTCATTGTACCTCAACTGTTAGAGATTTATAATAAAGTTATTGACGGATTCAAAAAAGCATAGTGAGGATGTCGAATAGAAGGAGAACCCCCGCCCATGTGTGGATGTTATATGGTATTTTGCTTTATTCAATAGCATCCATAGTATCCTTATACATGCCCTTGATTCCAGCTATTTTAAAATTAGCTGGAATAGCATTGTTCTTTTTCCCTTTATCAGGGAAGCGTATGAGCGTATCAGACCCCAAAATAAAACGTGTCTTCACATTATTTATCGTTTGGACTTTTTTTATTGTTGTTAGAGGTACATTGACGGGTCACTATATGTTGGGAATACAGAGTATGGGAGATGCAATCAAGGAACTATTTTTTTATAGATTTGGCGAATTCGGTTTTTTAGTGCCGCTGATCGTGTTTGTCCCAGTCAACATGTTAATGCTGCCCAAATATAAAAAAAATGGTATTATTTTCTCTATTGTGTGTTTGCTATTGGCTATTATGAACTGGGATCTTTTGTTTTCAGATAATACGGCCAAATTCACGTCATTTGTTGATGCAGGTGGTGAGGAAAAAACCTTGCGAGAATTAACATCAATATTTTTCTTTTTAACATCACTTGTTGTATTTCTGGCCTTACAATATAAGTACTTTGCCAATAAGTCGCGCGTAATTTTGGTGATCTATTTAGTCCTCTATTTCTTTGTCAATGTACATTCAGGAGGGCGTGGCGGTTCCTTTATGAGTCTACTGTATTTAGCAGCTTTCTTTCTTTTCTTATATAAGTATTCAATTAATGTGGCCGATAAAAGATCCAACTTGAGAAAGTCAAACCGAATGCTTTCTGTGTTGATGATATTTGCTGTTTTATTTGCTGGCCTTTATTTATTTCGAACAACTGATCTCTTTGATTTTTTGTTAGAAAGAACATTTGAAGATGGCTCTGGAAAACTCAACGAAGATGTGGGTCGGGCAGTTCTTATGGAAGACATGATAAAAGACTTTAATTCCGACCCTATTTCATGGTTGATTGGTCGTGGAGTTCATGGCTCATATAGCACAGTACTTGATGAAATTGCAATAAATGGAAGAAGAGGTCTTATTGAGTGGGGGTTCATGCATTTTATACTTAAAGGTGGTATTCCATATTTGTTTATGTATGTTTACTTGTTATTATATGGCGCATATATGGGATTGAGACGTTCAAATAATTTATTATGCAAGAGTTCTGGTGCAATATGCTTATTGGGCGTTATTGGCTTGATAAGTCAGCATATTCCTGCTTTTCTGCTATATTATGTGATAGAATGGTTATGTTTTGCACTTGTTATTAATCCTAAAATCCGAACAATGGAGGATGCGGAAATCTATACGTTATATAATAAAAAGTAATATATGTTGGACAAAGTATCAATAGTAACAATAACGTTCAACTGTAAAGATGAACTTGAGGGCACAATTCGAAGTGTAATAAATCAGGATTATGCAAATAAAGAGTATATTATAATAGATGGTGGTAGTACAGATGGGACTCTTGATATCATTCAAAAATACTCAGAACATATCACAAAATGGATATCAGAACCTGATAAGGGGCTATACGATGCAATGAATAAAGGCATATCATACAGCTCAGGTGATTGGATTATTTTCATGAATGCGGGCGACTGGTTCGCAAAACAAGATGTAATAAGAAGAGTCTTTGATGGCGTGAGTTATCAAGATAATGTATGCGTCCTCTTTGGAGATACCCTTGAGAAAAACAATGAATCTAAAGTCCATTTTGTAATAGGAGAGAATCCTTTTAACCTTACACATAAGGATTATATCTATGGAATGACCTTCTGTCATCAAAGTGCTTTCACGAGAGCATCAGAATTGAGACGATTAAAATTTGATATATCGAAAAAAATATCAGCTGATTTTGATTTGTTTTATAAGATTTATAAAGAGGGGTTATTGTTTCAGCATGTTGATGTTATAGTTTCTATTTATGATATATCGGGTGTCTCGAGTAATTTTTCTTATGGTAAGATTAAAGAAAAAGCTTTAATACTAGATAGATACGGTACTATCAGGTATTACTGTTATATACTCAAGCTTAAATTATATCGTTTTATTAGGGCTTTTGTAGTACATTTTTTTCCAAGGTTTGTTGAAAAAAAACGTAAAACAAGAGAGACATTGAAAAAATGGCATGTGGATGAATCAATTAAATGGTGGGAAGAGAATTAATATGAAAAGGTTTATTAAGTCACACCCTATTATCATAAATGTTATAGCCTTTATCTACAACATGTTCTTTTCAAGATGTAGAATAGCGTTATTAACAGGAAAGATAAAGGCAGAAGGTGCATTCCTAAAGGGTACAACAGCATTTGTTAGAGGTAAAAACTCCTTAGCGAACATAGAACGGATGACACATCTAAAAAAGTGTAAAATTTATATTAATGGGGCCAATTGTGAACTTAGAGTTGGGGGGGGGCAGAACCATTGTTTCAAACACGTGTTTCTACTGTGAAGATGACAACAGTTCTATTGTGATTGGTAAAGACTTTACGATGGGGAGTGGTCATTTTGCTGCGACCGAAGGCGCCACTATTTGTATAGGAGAAGATTGCATGTTTTCAAATGATGTTGAAATAAGAAATGGAGATAGTCATGCTATATTAAATAAAGAAACAAGGGAGAGATTAAACAATGCAAGGTCCGTCTTGATTGGTGATCATGTCTGGATAACTGCTCATGTTAGAGTTATGAAGGGATGTACAATTGCTGACGGGTCCATTATAGCTAACTCTTGCATAGCAACAGGAAACTTGGAAACACCAAATAGTATATATGGTGGTAATCCTATACGTATGTTGAAAGAGAGAGTGGAGTGGAGTCGCTATAGAAATTTATAGTTAATAATTAAAGAAATGAAAATCTGTATTGTTTCCGGAGGAATTCCAACTCCTGATAACCTTGGAGCAGGAATATTCGAGTATGATCAGGCGAAAGCATTAGCCAAATATAATAATGTTATTTTTGCCGTAGTTGACTTGCGTTCGTTTAGAAATAAGCGTAAATACGGAATCACGCAATTAAAAAAAGATGGTCTGAATATATATATATATAGTTTTCCTCTTGGTGGCATCCCATTACGGTTTCGTCAAGTTTTTGGGAAAAAGATATTCAAGCGCTTAATGAATATTATAATAACGGAAGAAGGATATCCCGATATTGTTCATTCTCATTTTTTGGACATATCTGCCTATGCTGTTCCATATTGCAATAACAAAAGAATTCCAATCGTCGTTACAGAACATTGGTCATTGCTTAACAAAGAGCATCTTCCAAAGAGTATAGTACGAATTGCAAGAAAAGTATATAGTAAAGCAAATGAAAGGATTTGCGTGAGTAGTTCATTCGCTTCGAGGTTGAGTCATCACACAGGAGTTGACTTCAAGATTGTTCCCAATATTGTGAGTGCGGATGATTTTTCTTTTATAGAACACAAATGTTTAGCTAATGATCCATTTGTTTTTGTCTCATGCGGCTATCTTATTCACGGAAAAGGCTATGATGTTGAAATAAAGGCATTTAGAAATGTTGTAAATATATTCCCAGATTGCCAGTTGCAAATTATTGGGAATGGAGAACAATTAGATAATTTAAAGAGACTTGTCCATCAAATGCATTTAGAAAACAATGTTATATTTCTTGGTGAAAAGCACCGCCAGGAAATTAATAATATATATAAAGAGGCAAACGCTTTCGTTTTAGCATCAAGACGTGAAACATTTGGCGTAGTATATATTGAAGCTATGAGTGCAGGTTTACCTGTGATTGCAACAACATGTGGCGGTCCAGAAGATTTTGTAAATGATGAAAATGGATTATTGGTGCCTGTAGATAATGTGCAGGCCTTATCGGAGGCTATGATATCCATGGTAAAAACTATCAGCAAATATAACTGTAATAAGATTTCTGAATTCTCAAAGAAAATGTTTTCACCTGATATAATTGCGGAACGATTACTAAACATATATAATGATTGTATGTAAATAATTAATTAATTTTATATATTATGACATATCAAAGATGTACACGATGCGTGATGGACAATAGTATTGATACAACCATTACGTTTGATGAGAAAGGCCATTGTAATTATTGTAGTGATGCAATAGAGTTGGGGAAGAAGATTTATTTTCCAAATTCAGAAGGACAAAAAAAGCTACAAGAAATGGTAAATCTTCTGAAAAAAGAAGGTGAAGGGAAGAAGTATGACTGTATGATGGGAATCTCTGGAGGTCTTGACAGTTCATATTTGGCGTATATTGGTTTTAAAATGGGGTTACGAATATTGGCATTTCATATTGATGATGGGTTTGATACTCAGTTGGCGGTAGGGAATATAAGAAAACTTTGTAATGCTTGTCATATAGACTTAATTAATATCGTGCCTGATGCTGAACAGTACAATGAACTTACAAAGGCTTTTATTAGAGCCGAAGTGCCCAATATCGCAATACCACAGGACAATATTCTTTTTGCAGAATTATATAGGTATGCAAAGAAGTACAGATTGAAATATTTCTTGTCGGGAGGCAACTTTGCTCTTGAGTCTATAATAATGAATAATCCCTATCCAATAAATGTATGGGATGTAACTCATATTAAATACATTAATAAAAAATTTGGTAAAAAACCAATAAACAAACTACACTTTCTTGGCAATACACAGAGACTAATTGATCGCTATTTTTATGGCATTCATAATCTACGCCCATTAAATTATATTGATTATAATAGGGCTAGAGCTATTTCAGAACTGAAAGATTTCTGTGGCTATGAATACTATGAGCAAAAACATTGCGAAAATATTCTTACCAAAGTTATTCAACTCTACTGGTTGCCAAAAAAATTCAAATATGATAAACGTTCTTCACACTTGTCTAGTATGATTATTTCAAATAATATAACACGTGAAGAAGCATTGGAAGAGTTAGAAAAGGCACCTTATAAAGAGGATCTAATGGATAAAGATATTAATTTCTTAATGGAAAAACTAGGAATGTCAAGGAAAGAGTTTGATGAAATAGTCAAAAGACCGGGTAAAGGACATGATGAATACAGAACTTCCAGATCATATAAGATTTTTAAAAAAGTTCTATCCGGTATGTGGAGTAAGGTAAGAAGTTACGATTATCAATAAAATATAGCAGAATAAAATAAAGATGCAAAACATTAAGATTTGTGTGGTTGGCCTAGGATACGTAGGCCTCCCTCTGGCAAGGTTGTTTTCAACCAAGTACCCAACCGTGGGTTTTGACATGAACCAAAAGCGTGTTGATGCACTGATGACTGGTCATGATGCCACTCTTGAGGTGGCTGATGATCTTCTTCAAGATGCTATCAAGAACCACGGATTCGTATGTACGACTGACATAGAGAAGATTAAGGATTGCAACTTCTATGTTGTTGCTGTTCCTACTCCCGTTGATGAGAACAAAGCACCCGACCTCCGTCCTCTTTGGGGTGCGAGCGAGACCGTTGGTAAGGTTATCAGCAAAGGTGACATCGTTGTGTATGAATCTACCGTTTATCCTGGTGTAACCGAGGATGAGTGCATTCCTGTCGTTGAGAAGGTATCTGGTCTGAAGTTTAATGTTGATTTCTTTGCTGGTTACAGCCCTGAGCGAATTAATCCGGGCGACAAAGTACACACCGTAGAGTTTATTAAGAAGATTACTTCTGGCTCCACACCTGAGATTGCTGACATTGTGGATAATGTATACAATTCAGTGTTGAAGAATGGAACTCACAAAGCCCCTTCAATGAAAGTTGCAGAAGCAGCCAAGGTAATTGAGAATTCTGAGCGTGATATTATGATTGCGTTCTTCAATGAGCTTTCCAAGATCTTCACGTTGATGGGCATTGATACAACAGATGTAGTTGAAGCTGCTGGAACGAAGTGGAACTTCATCAAGATGAATCCTGGTCTTGTTGGAGGTCATTGCATTTCAGTTGACCCATACTATCTGGCACAGTGCGCTCAGCGACTTGGTTATAACCCTGAGATTATCCTTGCTGGTCGTCGTATGAACGACGGAATGGGCGCTTATGTGGTTGATCAGACCATCAAGCACATGCTGAAGAAGGGTATTCAGGTGCTCAAGTCCAACATCATTATTATGGGCTTCACGTTTAAGGAGAACTGCCCTGATGTTCGCAATACACGTGTTGTAGATATCTATAAAGCTCTTCAGGAATACAATGTCAATGTGACTGTTTACGATCCTTGGGCAAATCCTGCCGCAGTGAAGCATGAGTATGGTATTGATATTGTAAGCGAATTACCTAAAGGTAAGTTTGATGCTGCTATTGTTGCAGTAGCCCACAAGCAGTTCCGCGATAATGATGTCGACTGGAACAACCTCTTAGAGAAGAATCACGTTATCTTTGATGTGAAGTGCATCCTTCCGAGAGAGATAGTTGATGGTAGATTATAAATAATAATTAATACTGAGAAATGGCAAATTTTGCATTAATAGGTGCCGCGGGTTATATTGCACCGCGTCACATTAAGGCTATTGCAGATACAGGTAACAACCTGGTGGCCGCGTATGATCGTTTTGATAGTGTGGGAAGGCTTGATGCTTCTTTCCCCGAGTGTTCATTCTTTACAGAGCAGGAGCAGTTCGAGCGTTTTGTAGAAAAGTTGAAGGGAACCAAGGATGAAATCCAATGGCTTTCAATCTGCACCCCAAACTATACACATGATCCATTTATCCGTTATGGTCTTCGCAACGGCATGAATGTCATCTGTGAGAAACCTATTGTGCTCCACAGTCAGAGCCTTGAAGACCTGATTAAAGTTGAGGAAGAGACCGGTCACCAGGCCTATAATATTCTTCAGCTTCGTCTGCATGACAAGATTGCAGCTCTTAAGGAGAAAATTGAGAACGGTCCCAAGGACAAAAAGTACAACATTGACCTGACCTATATTACTTCTCGTGGTAAGTGGTATTACACATCTTGGAAGGGTAACAACCACAAGTCGGGTGGTGTTGCTACCAACATCGGTGTTCACTTCTATGATATGCTCCAGTGGATTTTTGGTCCTGTGAAGAAGAATATTGTGAATGTGATGAGTTTTGACCGTGTGGCCGGTGTTTTGGAACTGGAGCGTGCTCACGTGAAGTACTTCCTGAGTATTAATGCTGACTGTCTGCCTGAAAATGCCGTGCAGGGTGAGAAGAAGACTTACCGTACATTGAATATTGACGGTGAAGAGTTCGAGTTCAGCCAAGGATTCACAGAGTTGCACAATGAGAGCTATCGTAGAATTCTTGCTGGAGAAGGCTTCCGCATTAGCGAGGCTCGTAACTGCATCAAAATTGTTGAGGACATCCGTACCTGCACTCCTGTTGGGCTTGTAGGTGATTATCATCCACTGGCAGAACGCCCTCTAGCTAAACATCCTTTCGGTTGGGATGATGTTAAGTACTAATTGAAAGTTGGATATTAGTATGGCAAATAAGATTCAAATGGTTGACCTTAAAGGTCAATACCTCAAAATAAAAGATGAGGTAGATGCCGGCATCCAGAACGTCATTGACAATACGGCCTTTATCAATGGGCCTATTGTCAAAGACTTTGCCGCACACCTGAGTGAGTATATGGGCGGTTGTCATGTAACCCCTTGTGCAAATGGTACTGATGCTCTCCAGATTGCTTTGATGGCTCTGGAGCTGAAACCGGGTGATGAGGTGATTGTTCCTGCTTTCACTTATGTCGCATCTGCAGAAGTAATTGGTCTGCTGGGACTCACACCTGTAATGGTGGATGTAAATTATGATACCTTCAATGTAACCGTTGAGAATATTAAGAAGGCTCTTTCTCCCAAGACAAAGGCTATTATTCCTGTTCACCTCTTTGGACAGAGTTGTGATATGGAGCCTATTCTAAACTTTGCAAAAGAGCATAATCTCTATGTAATTGAGGACAACGCTCAGGCTATTGGTGCAGAGTACACTTTTAGTGATGGCCATAAGGCTAAGACCGGTACAATGGGTACCATTGGATGCACCTCATTCTTCCCGTCCAAGAACCTTGGATGCTATGGTGATGGTGGTGCTATCTTCACCAACGATGATGCTCTGGCTGAGCGTATTCATATGATTGCCAACCACGGCCAACGTGTGAAGTATCATCACGCAGTGATTGGTTGCAACTCTCGTTTGGACTCTATTCAGGCAGCTGTTCTGGATGTGAAACTCCGTCATTTGGATGAATATTGCAAGGCTCGTTATGAGGCTGCATCTTATTATACCAAGCAGCTGAAGGCCTTTGATCCTGAAGAGAAGTTCTTTATAACTCCTATGGAGTTGCCCAATAGCACGCACGTATATCATCAGTATACGCTTAAGATCAAGAACGGCAAGCGTGATGAACTGAAGAACTTCCTGGCTGAGCAGGGGGTACCTAGTATGATTTACTATCCGCTTCCGCTTCAGGAGCAGGAGGCATTCAAACCTATTACTCGTGCCGGTGAGGCTTTGGATAAGTCAAGAGAGTGTGCGTATTCTGTGTTATCTCTTCCTATACATACCGAAATGACGCGCGGGATTCAAGATTTAGTTATTAGTTTCATAAAAGATTTCTTTAAGAAATAACGATAACGAAGGATGAAGAAAATATGTCATGTAACTTGCGTTCATAATCCATTTGACACCAGAATTTTTCATAAGGAATGCAAGTCACTTTCCTCTAATTATGAAGTGTATCTCATAGCTCCTAATATTGAGGATCAAATTGTGGATAATGTTCATATATGTGGAGTTTATTTGCCAAAATCACGATTGAAGAGGTTTCAGGGGCAGGATTCTATCTATCAAAAGATGCTAGAAATTGACGCTCAATCATATCATTTTCATGATCCTGAACTATTACCCTTAGGAGTCAAGATAAAAAAGAAGGGCAAAATCGTTATTTTTGATTCTCATGAAGACGTGCCGCTGGATATACTTTGTAGAGAAAGCATCCCTCATCCTTTAAGGAAGCTCCTCTCAAAAGCTTATGCTATATACGAGAAAAGAGCCTTCAAAAAATTTGACGCTCTAATTTCTGTTACACCAACTATTGTAAATCGATTAAAGGGGATAAACAAGAATACCGTACAGGTGACAAATTATCCAATTTTAGAAGATTCCAAATTTGAAAGGAAGTGGAACCCATGCATTAGTTTTGTAGGAGGTATTGTTGATTCATGGTCTCATGATACTATAATAAAGAGTCTTGAGGATATAGAGGTAACTTACCTTTTAGCAGGGAAAGACTATTCAGGATATCTGACTGCTCTAAAGAACTTGCCAGCATGGAGCAAAGTTGATTTTCGTGGCTTTATAAAGCATCAAGAAGCTTTAGAGCTCATCAGCGAAAGTACAATTGGTATGGCTTTATATAATAATGATGCTTATTTCTATGGGAATTATGGATCATTAGGTAATACGAAACTTTTTGAATATATGATGGTGGGAATTCCTGTCATAGCATCTAATTATGTACTTTGGAAAGAAATAATAGATAAGTATAAATGTGGTATTTGTGTAAATCCTCATAATACAAAAGAGATTAAAGATGCCATTAATTATCTTTTAAATCATCGTGAGGAAGCAAAAAGGATGGGAGATAATGGGCGTTACGCTATTGAAAAAGAATATAATTGGGATACACAGGCAACAATTTTATTGGATTTATATAAAAAATTATTAGGATGACATTAAGATTATTAACTGTTATAGGAGCGCGTCCTCAGATTATTAAAGCTGCCGCCATTTCCAGGGCAGTTAAGAATCATTTTGGAGGACAAATTGAAGAAAGGATTCTTCACACGGGCCAGCATTATGATGCCAATATGTCCCAGGTGTTTTTCGATGAACTTGGTATACCACAGCCGGATTATAACTTGGGCGTTGGTTCAGGAAGCCATGGCGTGCAAACAGCCAAGATGATTGCCGGCATTGAAGAAGTGTTGACATCAGAACACTTCGATGGTATAATTCTTTATGGTGATACCAACTCCACTCTTGCGGGAGCAGTTGCAGCTTCTAAGATTCATATCCCTGTGTTTCATATCGAGGCAGGCCTTCGTTCATTCAATATGACGATGCCTGAAGAGGTTAACCGTATTGTATGTGACCAATTGTCATCAATCTGTTTTTCACCTACACAGACAGGAATAGACAACTTAAAACGAGAGGGTTTTCTTGATTCACCCGCTAAATTTAAGAATGGTAAGGGGCGTTTGGTTGTGAATAGCGGAGATGTGATGTATGACAATAGTATGTACTTTGCCTCACTTGCTGAACAAAAGTCAGATATTCTTACTAGGCTTAATGTTAAGCCTGGGGAGTACATTCTCACAACAATTCACCGACCTAATAATACGGATGATCCTGTACGTCTGACTGCTATAATTTCTTCATTGTTGTCAATCACTGAACGTGACGGTATCACATTGGTGTTACCATTGCATCCAAGAACAAAGAATCTCCTTGATAAGAATCTTGCAAAGGATGTATATGACAAACTCATTAGTTCACCAAGAGTGAAGATTATTCCGCCTGCATCATTCTTTGAAATTATTGTATTGGAAAAGAATGCAAGAATTGTGATGACTGATAGTGGTGGCGTTCAGAAGGAATCCTTCTTCTTTGAACGTCCTTGTGTCATTTTGCGCCCGGAAACTGAATGGGTAGAAATTGTTGAGCATGGAGCAGGCATTATTGCAGATGCAGATCCTGAACGAATCATAAATGCATACGACAAGCTTGTTGGCACTGCCCCTACATTCCCTCCGTTATTTGGTGATGCTCACGCATCCGAACATATTCTTGCAACAATCAAGGATTATTTAAATGCCTAAGATTCTCACTGACAGTCTCCACAGATTAGCGTATTCCACTGATGCCTCCACCTATCGTGAGGTGCCACAAGGTGTGGCATATCCCGAGACGGTGGATGACGTTGTGGCTCTTATCAAAGAGGCTCAAAATAGGAATACGCATCTAATACCCCGTGCTGCCGGTACATCCATAGCCGGTCAAGTTGTGGGTAAGGGGATTGTTGTGGATATCAAAGGCTGGAATAAGATTCTTGAAGTAAATCAGGAAGAGAAGTGGGCGAGTGTACAACCTGGTGTTGTGCGTGATGAGTTAAATATCGCACTCAAATCTTACGGATTGCATTTCAGTCCAGAAACATCCACCAGCAACCGCTGTTGTATTGGTGGTATGTTTGGAAACAACTCCTGTGGAACCCACTCTTTGATTTATGGTAGTACAAGACATCATGTTATCGCTTGCAAGGGTGTGCTATCCGATGGAACTGGCTTTGACACAGACAGGTTAACGGAATCAGGCTATCGAGAATCAATACCGCTTCTTGATAGTATACTTAAACAGTTGGAAGGATGGGCAGATGATACCGCTACTAGGGCATTAATTGAAGAGAACTATCCGGATAAAACCCTCCAAAGACGTAGTTGTGGTTACGCTATAGATGAAGCCATTGAGATTGTAAAAGAGAATCCTGGTCTTGCTCTTTGCAAGCTGTTGGCTGGATCTGAAGGAACTTTCGCGTTTATCACTGAAATTAAAGTTTCTCTTGATCCGCTACCGCCCAAGGAAAAAATGGTGGTATGTGTTCATTGCAATACTCTGGAAGGTAGTTTCCTTGCTAACTTGATTGCACTTAAGCACAAGCCTGCTGCCGTAGAGCTCATGGACGGTAAGATTCTGGAATTGAGTTTCCAGAACCTTGAACAAAAGCGTAATGCTTTCTTCGTTGACGGTATGCCGGCTGCTCTATTGATTGCTGAGTTCTGGGGTGACACAAGGGAGGAGATTGATGTGCAAGCAAAGGCCTTTGAAGAAGAGGCTAAGGCATCAGGATTGGTATATACCAATACTCGTGTGTACGGTTCTGATGTGGCCAAAGTTTGGGATTTGCGTAAAGCCGGTCTAGGTGTATTAAGCGGAATGAAAGGCGATGCCAAACCTGTTGGTGTCATTGAAGATACTGCTGTGGCACCGGAACGCTTGCCTGCCTATATGAAGGACTTTGGGGAGATGCTTGAAAGGCTTCATACTTCCTGTGTGTATTATGGCCATATCAGTACAGGAGAACTTCACTTGCGTCCCATTCTCAACCTCAAAACAGAAGAGGGTAAGAAACTATTCCGTGAAATAGCAGAAGAAACAGCTAAGCTTGTTAGAAAGCACAAGGGTAGCCTGAGTGGTGAACATGGAGATGGCCGTTTACGTGGGGAATTCATCCCATTGATGTACGGTGAAGAAGTCTATCAGTTAATGCGTGAAGTGAAGCATTGCTGGGATCCTGATGGTGTATTCAATATGAACAAGATTGTGGACACACCTCCAATGGATGAAAGTCTTCGCTTTGAGATTGGTCAGAGATATAAAATCGAGGAAGAACTACTGTCCAACAATACATACTATAACTGGCGGGCAGCATTTGATGAATGTAAAGTAGAAGGCGCCAGTGGTGTTAGAAGTCAAGCTCACGCGTTGATGTGTTCTATTGAACAATGCAATGGAGCGGGTGCATGCTTGAAGTCCCATTTGATTGGAGGCACAATGTGTCCAGCTCATATGGTTTCACAGGATGAAACAAAATCCACGAGAACCAGGGCAAATGTCTTGCGTGAGATTCTTACAAGAGGATTTGATAGTGAGGCGTTCGCTGATGTTAAGGCGGGAAAGAGTGTATTTGATATTCCTGAACTATCAGAAGTTTTAGATACTTGTCTGGCTTGTAAAGGATGTCTTTCAGAGTGTCCGTCCAATGTGGATATGACCAAATTGCGGTCAGAGATACTACAACAGAAGTATGATCGTCACGGTACTCCATTCCGTTCTTGGATGGTGGCACGTATGGCAAAAATGGAAGAATTGGGTGCTTTGGTGCGTCCGTTCTATAACTTCTTTGCTACATTCAAACCCTCTGCCTGGGTTATTAAGAAGATTGTAAGATTCTCTACAGACCGCCAGATACCAAAGCTAAGTCGTTATAGTATGCGAAAGCTGGTGGAAATAGAGAACAAGAAATATAAAGAAGATCCGAGTAAACGTAAAGTATATCTATTTGCAGATGAATTTACTAACCACCAGGAGGCAGAACTGGGATTAACTTTTGCTAAGTTATTGCTGAAACTCGGTTATGTGGTTGAGATACCTAGGCATGTAGAAAGCGGGCGTGCGGCATTCTCAAAAGGCTGCTTGAAACTGGCAAAGGAATATGCAGTAAAGAATGTGCAGATGTTACAGTATATTGCAACGACTGAGACTCCTCTTGTTGGTATAGAGCCCTCATGCATACTCTCTTTCCGTGATGAGTACCCAGATATTGTACCTGCAGAGTTGAGAGAGACTGCCAAGAAACTTGCCAAGAACTGTCTGCTCTTTGATGAATTTATTATGGGGGAGGTTCAGGCTGGACGCATTTCTTCTGAATCATTTAAGGAATTATCCGCTGAAATTTACCTGCACGGTCATTGTCATCAGAAGTCACTGATTGGAGTAGGGAAGTGTGCGGAGGTGTTACGTTTGATTCCAGGAGTTAAGGTAAATGTGATTCCAAGTGGATGTTGTGGTATGGCTGGTTCTTTTGGCTACGAGAAAGAGCATTATGAGACTTCAAAGGCCATTGGAGAAATGGTGTTGTTCCCGACCGTACGGAAAGCAACTGAAAACAAAGAAAAGAATGTAATAGTAGCTGCACCAGGTACTTCTTGCCGTCAGCAGATATTTGATGGCACTGGCGTAAGGGCGTTGCATCCTATCGATATATTGTATAACAATTTGAAATAGAGTTATTTATATGGAAGAAAAGAAATACTACGTACACGAGTCCAGCTATGTGGATGAAGGCGTTCAGATCGGTGAAGGAACCAAGATTTGGCATTTCTGTCATGTGCAGAAAGGAGCAGTGATTGGAAAGAATTGCTCCTTGGGACAGAATGTGAATATTGGTAATAATGTGAAGGTGGGTAATGGTGTTCGCATTCAGAACAATGTTTCTGTTTATGAGGGTGTTGAGCTGGAAGATAATGTCTTTTGTGGACCTTCTTGTGTATTTACCAATGTTACAACTCCTCGTGCTCATTTCCCGGTGCATGGCGTTTATGCAAAGACGGTGATTAAAGAAGGAGCTTCGCTTGGTGCCAACTGTACTATAGTTTGCGGTCATAATGTGGGTAAGAGCGCATTAATTGGATCTGGTGCTGTAGTGGCGAAGGATGTTAAAGATTATGCTTTGATGGTTGGCGTACCGGCTAAACAAATTGGTTGGGTATGTGAGTGTGGAAAGCGCTTAGATAGCTCTTTGAGATGCGACTGTGGTCGCGAATACATATTAATTGAAGATTGCTTGAAGAAAAAATAGTCCTTCATTTCCATGATTTTCTTTACTGGCGACATAAATCTTACTGACTGGATATTCAATGTTGGGTTCGGAATAGGAACCAACATTGAGAAAGGGTTTAATCCTTTTAAGTATCTGGAACGGAAAGAAGATGATGTTTGGGTAGGCAACTTTGAAGGTGTAGCCTCCAACGTAAGTGCTTACAAGGGTATCTATGCCAATGCTTTCCGTGTTGAACCAAAGGTACTTTCCAGTCTTCATCACATGGATTATTATGGCTTTGCCAATAATCATGCAATGGAGCATGGAGGTGAGGCCTATAAAGAGACAGTAAAAGCCCTGGAAAGCTATGGATCAAAGGTATTCGGATTAAAGGAAAGGAAAAGTGTTCTGCTGGAACATCAAGGCAAATCGGTCTCAATAACTGGAATGTGCCTAAGGATAGAGGCACTTAATGAGACTCCACTATATTGGCATAATCCGGAGTACAAAGAAATACATGAGGAGATCGAATCCTTACCTAAGGATGCATTTAAAATACTCTATGTCCATTGGGGTAACGAGTATATTAACCGTCCTTCTGCTGCACAGAAGAAGTTCGCTCATTGGCTGATAGATGCAGGCTTTGACTTAATTATCGGAATGCATCCGCACGTGCTTCAAGGATATGAGGACTATAATGGAGGACGAATCTATTACTCTTTAGGGAACTGTGTGTTTGATATGCCCAGTGAACAATGTAAGATAGGTGCTTTGCTAGGAGTTGATTTTACAAATGGAAAGCCTGCATATCTTGAGCAGTATCTGAAACTGGATAACGAATGTTGCCCACACGTGGTAGGAGAACACGAAATACCACAGCAATGGCGCTTTGATTATCTAAATGAAAGGTTGAAGATTGACGATAACTCAGAGGAGTATCACCGAGAAATCCAGAAAGGATACAAAGTATACCAAAAAGCGAACAGGAGACAATTGCTGATGTCTGCTTTTAGTCATCCCAAGTCTTTCTGTGCTGTTTTGATGGACTTTGTGAAAAGAAAACTAGGAAAATAAACAAATAATATATGCATATTAGAACGAACCCAAGGCTTAATAAGATTTTTAAGCCGGTGATAATGTTTTGTGAGTGGTTGGGGGTACATCATCCTATTTTGTTGGCAAGAATCAGATACTATGCCAGGTTTAAGAAACCACTGCATCTTAAGAATCCACAGACACTAAATGAGAAGATTCTTTTTCTGTCGTTGAAAACAGATACTACATTGTGGACTCGTTGTGCTGATAAATATGAGGTGCGCGACTACGTGAAGGAATGTGGGCTTGAAGATATACTTATTCCATTGGTAGGCGTTTGGGAGCACGCAACTGACATAGATTTTGATAAGTTGCCAGATGAGTTTGTGCTTAAGGCCACTCATGGCTCAGGTGATATCAAAGTTGTAACGGATAAAACCAAACTCGATATACCAAAGATTATTGCTGAGTTTGAGGATGATTTGAAGCACCAATATGGAGCGCTTGAAAGTGGACACCACTATATGCGTATTCATCCAAGGATGATTGCTGAAGAGTTGATACATAACGATCCGGAAACAGCTAAGATTTCTTCTTCCATCATTGATTACAAGATATGGTGTTTTAATGGTAAGGTGCATTGGCTGTGGGCTTGCGCCAACAGAGATGAGCATACCACAGAAGTGATGACATACGATACCGATTGGAATGCACATCCAGAATACTCTATATTTGAAAACGATTACCGGCACGGAGAGATTCTGCCTAAGCCCAAGAATCTGGAACGGATGATTGAGGTGGCAGAGAAACTGGCAAAGCCTTTCCCCTGTGTACGTGTTGATTTGTATAACATTGACGGCAAAATCTACTTTGGAGAACTGACATTTACCAGCTATGGTGGTTTACAGGACTTCTATACGGATGAATTCCAGAAGTTGGCAGGTAGCAAGATAGATTTGTCGGGAGTAAAAACAGTGAAATGACAGCAGGATACAGACTCTATAAAGGAGCTTGGATATTTGAACGTGACCCTCATACTGAGCAGAAACTCCGTTCAGAAGAAGTAAAATCCCTGTTTTCGCAGGGCGGTTTGATGATAAGAAACGCCTATGATTTTGATTGCGGGCAGGAAACTTCATTTTGGTATGTCATCAAAGATAGCTTTGGTGGGATGGAAGAGCTTTCTTCCAAGATGAGGAATCAGGTTAAGAAG
>OCTX012250378.1_pt1 | contig 31919 bp, 33 predicted proteins | sample 1539691 | NCBI WGS metagenome assembly OCTX01 (sample SAMN02144231, study PRJEB22623) | gut metagenome | biome: sheep rumen | host: Ovis aries | place: New Zealand
GGGTGCCGAGCCTTTCCGCTGAGTGTGCCGATTGGCTGCGCGCCTGCCTTTCATCCACTCGGGAAGTCTTCCCTTCAAATGACAATGCAAAGGTACTAAAAATAGAGATGCAAAACAATACTTTCCCCCAATTATTTTTAAGAAAATGAAAAATATTTTTCGGCTTCTTCGCGCCGTATCACCGTATCACCGTATCATTGAGCTTGCTCGCATTGCAAACATGCACAGATGTTAAACTTAATATTTATATATATTATAATATATATAAATATTAAAATATATAATATATAAAATCAAGATACGTCCTATCCTAACAACACTTCATGTTATGGTGATACGGTGATACGGCGTCAAGACATAAGGATTTTTTCAATATAGTAATATTTACCTGAGAATATAACCGCTCGATTACAACTTATCACACCTATTATTAAATAATGTGTAAATTCAAGGTTGATTGTTACAATCTCGATATTTATTTGTATTCGACAAAGGACTCTTCACCATTTCGCCTGATGATTATACCATTCAACTCTCTTCTGCTTTGCGAGAATATGGGAAGCAGGAGTATTATGAAAAGCAGTTTGGAAGTATCAGCGGCAAACAAATAACTTTGCCAATAGAACATAAGCCAAATCGCGATTTCTTGGCATATCATAGGGACCATGTGTTTGTAGGTATATAAGATTAGCGAAGCGCTTTTATTTGAAGCCGTTCAAAGTGGTAGTTGAGCAATTGTAGATGCACTTCCAAACAAAATGAAATAAATAGTATCATCATTAACTCTGGATTCAGAAGTCCAGAAGTGAACAAGGCGGTGGGTGGAGCCACGTTGAGCAACCACTTAACAGGTTGCGCCGTAGATATCCGTTGCATCGGCATTGAACAAGCCTTGCGCTACGCAGCGATATTGCTCGATATCTCAGACTTGAACCACGAGGATTTCGATGAGCTATTGATAGAACAGAAAGCGCACGTTATCTGGATTCACTTTGCAGTGAAGCCCAGTTGTAATCGTAGGCGCACAAACTTTAAGAGATGAAAATTGGGGCCACCAGATTTGGTGGTCTCATTTATTTTTCGTATCTTCGCACCATAAATAAGAAAAACTATGATAAAGATGTATGTAATGCAGACCTGCCCTGACTGTGAGTACGTGGAGAAGCAGGTGGAGGGGAATCCGAATTTCAAGGTAATCGACATCGGCAAGCATGTGAGGAACCTGAAGGAGTTCTTGAAGCTTCGCGACACGCATCCTGCTTTCAACGAAGCGAAGGCGGTGGATGATTTGGGCATACCGTGTTATGTGTTGGAGGACGGCACCGTCACACTCTATTCGAAGGATGTGGGACTGGAGCCCAGACCGCAGGAGGAGGGAGCCTCATGCAGTATCGACGGAAGAGGATGCTGAATAAGTAACAATGATGATTTAACAGTAAACAAAAAAAAGAAATAAGACAAATCGATGCTTTGATGGTTATTTTTCTATGATTTCACTAGGGGGAGTAATAACCGGCTTGCCATTCTTGTCAAGAAGAGGGGTGAGGCCACCTGCATATCCTTCTTGTACAAACATATAGTTCACACCTGTTTCTGCATCAATAATGATGCTTACCTGTTTCAATAATCCAGTCTGTTGTTTCTCCCAGACAAATCTTTTGTTCCTTGCCATATTCTTTCTTTGTAATGTTCTGATGAATCCCTATGATTCAGTCGTTTGAATTTCGAAGTTCATTGATTAAATTATCTAAGGTATTCAACTTACGTTTACCTTCAATAGATTCCTTTGCCTCCGTCAAGGCACCACGCAATTCTACAGTCAAGTCGCGTTTGTTAATAACATTATTCTGACCAGAGTAGAAAGTATGAGCGGCATCTTCTTCCTGAGCACGTTCAATAGTTCCCTCTTTGCCGAATTTCTCGTCAAGTACAGTGTCGTAATCAACTATTTTGTGATTGTTTGTCTGCATAATTGTCTCCTTGTGAATCATGATGCAAAGGTAAGAAAAGTTATTTAATCTGGCAAATTTTCTTGGTTGTTTATTGGGGTTCTTACCTGAAATCAACGTAAGCAGCAACTTTTTCTGCTAACATTTGCGGGTCTCAAAAATTTTTAGTATCTTTGCAATGTTAATATGTTAGGAGCAAAAATAGGTAATGAAAGAGGTGGTTGAAGATTTCTATGAACGAATAAATTGATTATTAATGGAATATACCTATAAATATCCAAGACCTGCAGTAACTGCAGACTGCGTGGTAATAACGAGGGAAGCGGAGCCAAAGGTGTTGCTTATCCAGCGAGGCTATGACCCCTATAAGGGTTGTTGGGCATTCCCTGGCGGATTCATGAATATGGACGAAACGACGGAGCAATGTGCCATCAGAGAATTGGAGGAAGAGACTGGCTTGAAGGTTGACACCATTCATCAGATTGGCGCATACTCTAAAGTTGATAGAGACCCACGAGGGAGAACCATCACTGTGGCATATCTCGCCATCATTGATAAACCTGTTGCAGTCACTGGCCAAGATGATGCTGCAGAGGCGGAGTGGTGGCCACTTTCAGCATTGCCAGAATTGGCCTTCGACCATGCGGACATCATGGACGAAGCAGTAAGGCTATATAACAACATATTGCTCAAAACGTAAACATTAAAATATGGCAAAGGAGGATAAAGTAAAACACCTGATACTGGCATGCAGGTATTATAATGGTGAAGATGACAATCCGTTTGTTCATGACATGGAAGAACAAGGGGAGAGTGATGAATTGAATGATGCGATAACTGCCTGGAATTACGAATGCTACTGGGTAAATGAGAAGCATGTGGGTAATGACTTCAAGGGTTATCTGGAGGATTTTGCTCATGCATTTTCTGAGTTCAAGGTAGATGATACGCCAACAGATCTGATAGCTGTATTGTGGAATCGGTATCAGCAATGGGTATCTGACGGGCCTGAGGGCTTCACGGAGTGGTATACGAGGCGATATCAGATACGCGAGACTAATCGTCAGCGGAGAGCCAAGGAGAGAAGGAAGATTCTGATACCCAGGTGCAGATATTATAGGGGTGAGGAGGAATGTCCAGATCATTCAGGAATGTACAGCATGTTCTGGGATTATGAAAGAATATGGGTGGAAGCCCTGGCTTATAGCTTCAAAAGGGGCGAGGAATGGAGAAAGGACTTTGAACAGGCGCATGCCTGGTTGTTGGCCAAGCAATATGAGATTCCTGCTACGTTGGTTGGTCTGCTTTATAACAGGTATATGCATTGGGGAAGTGGTCATGAAACGACTCTCGACTTCAACAAATGGTTGGAAGAGAATTACGTCAAACCCTCAGAATCGTTGGTTGAGACCCATGCCTTGGGATTTGGCGAAGGTGGGGAAAAGATTTGAGTCAATCTCTATATTTTCATCCTGCGCCAAATCCAGTTGGGTATAAGCCTCCAGAAGAAAGTGAGAACACGATAGCGGGCATCTATCACACGGACATGTCTGTGTTGGTAGATGCTGCTGACGATATCTCGTGCAACGCTTTCTGGGCGCATTAGCATAGGATAGTTAAAGCTGCCACTGAGCAAGGCTGTATCTACAAAGCCTGGACGAATATCGGTAAAGCGGATATTCAGGCCTCGCTGATGGGCTTGTTGCTCCAAAGCTTGTAGATAGGTGGCCTGCAAAGCCTTGGTGGCAGAGTAGGATGGGGCAGGACCAAGTCCTTTGGTGCCAGCAATGGAGGTGATGGCAACAATATGACCTTCTCCCTTTTCTGCAAAGTAACGGTAGGCGGTACCAATCATTCTGGTAAAGCCGACTGCATTGGTTTCCATCGTCTGCAGCTCAATATCTGACTCCAAGGTACGGTTCTGCTTGCCGATGCCTGAGGCATGGAAGTAGAGGTCTATGCCACCGAGCTTTTCTATGAGTTGCATCAGCTGCTTTTCTGCCTCTGGCTTGGTTACGTCTATGGGCATCACTTCTATGCGCTCTGGTGCCGTTGCTTTCAGGGCCTGCAGGGGCTCTTCGCGTCGGGCTGCTAATCCCAGATACCATCCGTCTGCTATCAGCAGTTTGGCTACCTCCAGTCCTATTCCGGAGCTTGCTCCTACTATAATGGCTTTCCTTCTTTCCGTCATTGCTTCTTGCTCTTTACCTTGTAATGGCTGCAAAGTTACAAAGAAAATCGAAAAATTCAAGGGATGTGCTTGGTATTCCAAATAATTATACTTAAATTTGCAGAATCTAATAAATATCCTAGGGCAATTAAAGTAGTTAAAAACAAATTAAAACCTATTATTATGAAAAGAATCGCTCTTATCTTTATAGCATTTTTTACAGCATTGACAATTCATGCAGAATCATTCTATTATGACTTGAATGTTGGTGATACCAAGCCTCTTAATGTATATGCATGGCCTTCGTCAAATCACTACGTCAGCAAGTATCACTGGCATTTCCCTGGAGCTTATATTGATATTATCGATGGTGGATCGATGTTTGACAGTTCATGCACCATAAAGGCTATGAGCCCAACTTATAACCAGTACGTAATGGTGGAGTGCTATTGGTATGAAAGGGAATACGGTCATTACTCTGATCGCATGGGAGGTCATTTTATGTTTTACATAAAGGTTAGTGATGACGGTTCTTCTTCAGGCGGCGGATCGGCTGTGATTGAGGTAGTAAGTTCAACTCCATCCGACGGTGATGCTGGCGTGGCTACAGATGTTAAGCCGGTTTTGAAATTCAACCAGTCTGTAAAATTAACTACCAACACCAACACGGCGACGAGGTGTAGGCTCGAAAGTAATGACGGCTCAAAAATTTACTTTAACACTCATTTTGACATTATTAAATATCCTGGTGGAAAGGCGGAAACAGAAGCAACCTTTACTCCACAGCAAACACTTCAGCCTGCGACGAAATACACATTTATTATGCCGACAGGAAGTTTGGAAACGGACCAAGGAACGAAAAACAGCAATTCCTTCCAGTTTAGTTTTACTACGGCAGGTGAGTCATCATCGACTGGAGAATTACTCGTAAGCAGTAGCGTACCTGCAGATGGTGCGGTAAATGTCGAAACAGACATTGCCCCCATGATATATTTCTCAGATGATGTTGAACTTGTAAGTGCTCAGGTTGGATATCCAAGCGACTATATTACATTATCCGATGATGAAGGTAGAAGTATAGTCGGTAAATATGGTATCCAGTTATATAAAAATTATATAGGCATGGAACCAAAACTAAATCTCAGAAAGGGTACACGCTATACATTCAGTATTGCACCGGGTCAAGTAAAGAAAAAAGGTACAAACATCGTAAACAAAGAGCGTGTTGAAATTAGTTTCACCACTGTCGAGGGTGAAAATGGTGAACCGATGAAAATAGTAAGTACAAGTCCAGAGGACGGGGCTATCGGTGTCGAATTGGACGTTGAGCCTTTAATAGTGTTCTCGTCATCTATATGTACTAATGAAACTATTAATAATCGGATGGTATTGAAGAAATCTGACGGAACAGTTGTAGAGAGAGGGCCTCTGAATGTACAAGGTGAGAAGCTATGGATTAAGCCTACCTCACTTCTTGAACCTGGTACGACATACACATTCTATATTCCTAATAGTTGCCTAATTGACCCTTCTACTGCAGCGTTTGTAGATAATGACTTCCATTTTAGCTTTACGACCAAAGCAGAAGACAGTGGCAACAACTATCCGATAGAGAATCTTTCTCACTCAGTTTCATGCCCTGAGGTTGTCGACGGAGCATTAGTTGAAGGAAACAACATAAATTTGAATATCAGTATTGACAATCCAACCAAGACAGAGTTCAAGGGACATTTTGGTGTATGGTTCTATTACTCTGAGAATTATGTTTTAGGCTACTCATATTGGCCCTCTGAAGATAGGAATGAAGTTAAGGTTCTACCTGGAAACAATCAGTATCAAATACAACGTACAGTAGATTCAGCTCTGCCCGTTCGGTTTGACGTTTATTTATATCCAGAGAAAGCCGATAGGATTCTACTCGGGTCTGTTACTATTACTTCCCGTGGGACGTCATCGATACAGGGTATATACAAGGATGCTCGCTCTAAAGATTTCTTCAACTTATCGGGTCATCGTCTGACAGCGCCCCAACCTGGTATCAACATTACACAAGGAAAGAAGATATTGATAAAATGAAACTCGCTTTTTTATAATTATAAAACGCATGTGTGAGTGGCTAGCCGTGATGGTTCGTCACTCTTTTTATAATATAATGCCTGTCCTGATAAAAAGGCTTGTTCCATAGTATTTAGTAGGGCATCGGTTCATCTAGAATCGATTATGCACCCAATAGGCTTCTTCTGAGATGTGGTATCATGGCTTTTGTTGGCTCATTGTACACCAGACAGTTCTTAGAGCACCTGGATGTCACTGTCCTTTGTTAGAATCACGCTCGCTGGACTTCACAACACGATTAGAGGTACTTTGCTTCCACTTTATTTTCCTTTATACTTAACTGATGATTATGGGTTTGGTAGGTACTTTCTTTCTTCGATATAATATCTGCCGAATGTCAAGGGTATTGCCATGCTCACTGTCTGTGGCTGATAGTTGGTATATCTTGCCTCATTCCTCATACATCTTACATCATTGGTTGCCATCCTTATGGGCTTTGGTTAAACATAATATATTGCCTAACAGGAGTAGGAGAGTACTTGCGCTTACTGTACCTACTGTAGGTGGTGATGTTTGCTCAAAGTGTCATTACCATTCTCCATATGTCTGACTTCTCATGTGGCTTCCTGTGAGGCGGCTTTCTATTTTTCCTTTGCAAAGTTAGTGCAGGCGGCATTCTGCAAGTATCAGTCGCGGCTCCTTATTCCTGCACAAAAATCTCAGCAGCCTTCCTCATTTTGAACAAAATAAGGTATTCCATGATTTTTGTTGGTAATTCCTTGCATTTACATGCCTTCATCCTGCCTACTCTATTATCCAGGCAACTACAATGTGGTTATCAATTGCGAGGATGGCGAGTTTTACGAGTATGAGGTAGAGGCAGATACATTTGCCAAAGCCACAGAGATAGCAGAGAACATGGCCTTGGATCTGATGGCAGATATTACGTACATCGAAGTTTATAAAGCATAAAATAAATAATTCATCAATAAAGTATAACAATTTAAAAATTAAAGTATTATGGAAGCAAAAGTTATTATCGTTACAGTTGTTAAGTCTAACAAGAGTGAGAACAATGTGTGGGCTGTAGGCATCACAGGTGAAGAACAAGAGCAGGCATACTGCAAGAGTGCATGGAAAGCTATGAAGTTCGCATTCCTGCTGAAAAAGCAGACAGGATTATACATCGAGGATGCTTCTCTCAAGGCTCTCTCTGAGGAAATAGCTCGGCAAAAGGCAGATGCAGCTGCCGCCGAGGCTGAGAGAGCAGCGGAAGAGGATGAGTACGGCATTCATGACAAGCCAGTAGCTGTACAGCCTGAGGCTGATGCCAAGCCTAAGAAAGAGAAGAAGGCTCGTAAGCCCCGCACCAAGAAGGTGCAGGCTGAGCCGGTGGAGGTAGCTCCAGTGTATTCAGCTGCAGAAGCTGCAGAATTGATAGCCTTCGTTTGATGGCTATCAATTCTATCTTCCTGTTTTATGTTTAATCTCTTAATGCCTGAACGGGCTCTTTCCTGTTCCGTTACAGGTTGGACATAGGCCTTTCCTGTGACATACTTCACACCATTCGTTCTTCCTTGTATAGGCGTTTGACACCAATTTCGAACCATTACAATTTCTGCAAAGGCCTGTTCCCATACATGTTTTACATCTTGGCTGGTGTGTATTACTATTATTATAGTTGTTATTATTGTAGTTGTTATTATAGGTACCGCCATTATTAAAAGGTACAGAATAATTATAGGTAGCACCTCCATTATTGGTCGTATTGGCAGTATTGGAGTTAAACGGCTTGCCGGCATAGGATGACCTGGTATCGCCATAATCAATATAGGCTATCTTATGGTCAACGACTTTGCCGAAAAGATTTTTAATGGCTTGAACGTATCGGACAAGTCCTCCGTTGGTGACAAACATAAATTCTTTGTCGCTGCTTCCATACATTCTTCCCGCAGCTCCTTCTAGAGTGCCTTCGCCATAATAACGAAGGACTGTTCCATTACCTGTAATTACCACAGCATTATCATAAATTTCAAGATTGGTTAGGAATGGCTTACCGTCTCCAGCACTGGCAGTACTGTTCCTAACGACTCCTGTAACAGTGTACGTTCCCGAATAGAGAAGATTGCCATAGGAAGAAGATGATTGGCTCGATGAAGAGGCATAGGATGAGGAGCTGGAGCTGGAAGACGATGGGACGATTCTTCCATTGGAATCCATGGTTAAAGATAGATTATAATCCTTATCGTTCAACTCATAACTGAAACAGTTGTAAGCTTCACTGAAGTAAATATAGTCGTATTTGGGAGCTATCACTTCTTTTCCGGTTATGTCGCAGACTCCTTTTTTACCATTTAATTCAAATGTATAGTATCCCTTGCGTCCCTTGACTGAGTGATAGGTAATAAAATTATACTTCCTTGTCACTGGAATGATGATATTTCTGTTGGCATCCATCACACCCATCCAATGAGCGGTGTAGTTTAAATCGGAGAACAGAATGTATTTATATCCGTCATCTGCTGTTCGGGGAGTTTCTAGATAGTTGCCAGAAGATGAGGACGAGGACGAGGATGAGTATGAAGATTTCGTATTGCTCGAAGATGGCTTGGTACTCGTGGTCTGGGTCCTGGTGCTGGCTGAAGTTGAAGCACTTGCTGTTTTGCATCTTTCGTACTTTCCCTTGCCCATGCCTATTTGAATTTTGTCGTAGCCTGAGACGGTTTTATTTTTGTAGCCAATATACTTGACGGTCAATTTGTCACCATACTTACCCGCTATGGTAAAGTTGCCGTCAAAATCGGTGATTACTCCGGTTTTTCCATTTAGAACAGATGCGCCCATTATAGGCTCGCCATCGCTCTTGTCGAATACAACTCCTGATATTGTTTGGGAGAAAAGGAGCATTGTTGAGTTCCAGAATAGGATAGTGATAATAAGACGTTTTTTCATAGGATCATAATTTTTATAAGCTTTATGCGACAAATTTACGAAATAAAAAGGAGAAGGACAAGTTTTCTGGTTGTTTATTTCTACTCATTTGTGATTTTTTTATTGGAATTATCTTCTTGTATACAATATAGGCATTTTGTAGATGTCTTTTTCCTTTTATGGTAATTGTTGTATCTTTGTGCAAAAATAGAAATACGATGGCTACAAAGACAAAGACAAATTTTGAGGCGGTCGGGTTGACATCTCACATGCCCGATGTGGTGGTGATTACTACAGACGCAGTATCACTGGAAATTATGGTCTATGTGAATGGTTCCTTGGTGTTCGATTCGGACTACTATCCGTTTCAAGGCAAGGTAAACTTTCGTGATATACGGGAGATTGTGGAAGCAGCGATGCTGGAGAAGAAGCTGGCATTGGCTACGCTGACGTTGACGGCAAAGGAAACAAGGTCGACGGGTACCGGTTCAACTTATACGCTGGTTTCAGGAAAGAAGGTGGTGTTCAGTAGGATGAAGAATCCTAGTGGTTCTACGAATTTCCTGAACTCTAATTTCCTGACTACGCGTAAGAGTGTGCTGATTCCTGTTGACGGATATGTGAACATTAGCTGTTATGTGAAGGCAAACGAACAGGGTACCAAGGGAGTAACGATATATTATACAACGGCTGAGGATCCTGATACGCCACGTTCTTTTCTATATGATTTGGGTAGTGCACAGACGGGTAGTGAGGAAGTCATTATTGATTCGTTTGACTATGATTTCTTGAAACGTATGGTGGATGTACATGAGGAGGTGGACTGTAAGGTGCTATATGGTGACTATCATCTGGGGAACAGGCATTTTCGTTTCTTCTTTACGGAGGAACAGGCAACGGACCATTTTACATTCATGAACGCATTCAATGTAGAGGAAACGGCTTTTCTGTTTAATACCAAGACTGTCAAGACGGAGGTGGACCATAGTGAGGCGGTATGTGGGCGAACGACACATTTCTATGATGAGTCGGCAAAGGTGAAGTATGAGGTGGAGACAGCTCCGCTGACTTATGACGAGGCGATGTGGCTGAATCAGTTGCTGACTTCTAGGTATGTAACGAGAATGGTGGGATATCTGGTGGTTCAGGTGCTGATTAGTGATATCTCTTCTGAGGTGGTGGAATCTGATAAGGAACTCTCACGGCTGAAGTTCTCGTGGCAGTATGCGGACGGGAATGAGTATTTGTAATTTTCTTCTATCTTCTTATTTCTTCATTTAACTACTTTCAAAGACATGAACAGCATTCATATTTCAACAGCAAGACTGATTCTGAACCGTCCAGAACCAGTGGATATCAGACTCTGGACCAAGACGGGAGAGATTCAGGAGTGGCGCAGATGCATCTGCATCAAGTACGACCACTATAAAGGTACACGAAAGTTCAAACTGCTTGATAGTAATCAGATTAGGATGACTCGCGAGTGCCAGATATTTATGCTGAACGGCATGGAGGTGTATATGTAACTGCAAAATAGTACATTTTTGCCGTATATGCTAAATAATTCAGAATTTCTTCGTACCTTTGCAGCTGGAATGTTGTTGCGCAGCGGTGCAGCCTTTCTTACTGCTCTTGCTTTACGTGCATCCGCAGTACTCTTAATGGTAAACGAAGCGACGCGCTTCTGTCTTGAACACCTGAATCTGGAAAATTCGAATTTGAGCAAGACGGGGTACGACGGTTCACGTATATACGTGGGCTTGTCGTCTCATTGTCTTCTCATACGGCATTCCAGAGCCTAGGTGTTGAGACGTGGGATACGCTGGCCCACGTTTCGTGTTTATACCAGACAGCATGGCGCTAGTCTATAGTATATTAGCATAGGATTGTGCTACCTGTGAAGGCCGCATTCTCCGGCGGTAATGTCTATGACATGAACCGTTTATAAATTACAATAAATTATGTATAAGTGGTAGTCTGTGAGGGCTACCACTTTTTCTGTTCAAATACGTCTGAAGATAAAGGATAAAAAATGGCGCGGCACCTTGGTTTGTGTCGCGCTAATGTTTTAAGAGTACCAAATAGATGGCATAGGCTTTTTCTCACTCAATTCAACCTTCTTCTGGTTGGTCGTCATTTTCTCTTTCGATTCTGTCTTTGTATACATAGGTCTGTTGGTTTTGGTTATTGCAAATATAGGAAATATAACATAATATTGTTCTCATAATAACTAAATTTTAGGGCAGATTAACATAATTATACCGCTTATTGTATTTCTATTCACGGAATATCCAAAAATTATTGAATATCAGGGTAAATGTGAATCAGTAATTCTGTGTCTTTTTGTATACGGACACTCCTTCATACCTTTGCTGAAAAATTCAAAGACATGAGACGCGATTACTCTTTCAACTCAGTTGAGGTAATACCTGATCTGCAAGCCAGCGCAGCTTTTACCGCCAAATCATCCGAGGTGTTCAAGGAACAGTCGGATATGAACCCAATGAAGATAGCCGAAGGATATGAGTATATTCCTTGGGGAGCTGATAATCAAATGCCTTACAAGATTCTGGAACTAATCGAATCGGACGAGACTCTATCTACCTGTTAGCTCTTCAATGCTGAAGTTTGCTATGGTTCGGGGTTAATCTATGATATGACGGAAGCTAAACGGACTGTGCAGCTAGAAGTCAAGGACTATTTGATGGACAACGACCTTCCCTCATATTTCCTTGGTGTCTGCCAGGACTTAAAACATTTCGCTTTCTGTGTGTCGGTAATCATCCTGAATGGTGACGGCTCCCGTATCGTTCGCATTCTACGCAAGGAGGCTTGCTACTGTCGTTTTGCTCCTGCAGAGAAGGACGGAAGTATCCCGTATATCCTCTATGGCAACTGGCGAAAGTGCATCTCCTCAAAAGAGGATGTGGAGAAGATTGAACTTCTCGATGTGCATTCTCCCTGGTCCGACCTGCAGGAACGTATGCAGGCGAGCAAGGGTAAGAAGCCGAAGACTTCTACGCGTAAGTTTGCGGTGGTCAGTCGCGTCCCGACGCCTGACAGCACGTATTATCCGATTCCATATTATGGGGCCTTATTCAAGGGCAATTGGTATAATATCAAGAAACTGATAGGCATGGCAAAAGAGGCTAAACTGAAGAACTCGGCGCCCATCAAGTACCACATCGAGATTGCCAACCGCTTCTGGGATGGTATCTTCAAGGCTGAGGGTATTACCGACCGCAAGAAGCAGATGGAGCGCGTCGTAGAGGAGAAAGAGAAGATTATCAACTTCCTAACTGGTATGGAGAACTCTGGCAAGGTATTGTTCTCCACATTCTATGTCAATCCAAACGGCGATGAGCAGCACGACGTGGTAATCAATAAGGTAGAGACCGACAAGGAAGGTGGCGACTGGTCTACGGATATCATCGAAGCTGTCAATATGGTTTGCTTTACCATGCGCGTTCACTCGAATCTGGTGGGTAGTGTGCCAGGAAAGACACAGACGAACAATTCGGGTTCTGATAAGCGTGAGTTATATACGATTGCACAGGCGCTGCAGAAACCGTATCACGACCTGCTGTTTACCGTCCATTATATAATAATTAGGTATAATGGATGGGAGGGTGTTCATCCTGATTGCCCCTTCATCATGCTATCTACCTTGGACGAGAACCGTGATGCCAAACTTGTTACACCCAATAAATCTGATGAAGAATGAAACTGATCACTACAGACGAGCAACTCCGCATACTCATTCCGAATGTATTGACCACCGTAGAAGGTGAGCCCACTTTGATTGAAAAGCTTTACCCATACCTCGAAACTGCCGAGCAATGGGCAATAGATACCTTCGTTCCTGAAGCAATCTTTAATGAGATTGCAGAAAGCGACAGTACCAGCCCGAATGAGCGTTTCCGTTTCCCTCTGGAAAAGCTCGTTGCTTGTCATGCATATATGACGGCAATCCCATCATTGGACTTGGTGCTTACACCAAATGGATTCGGCATCGTTTCCAACCAGAACGTGGCTCCAGCTTCTCGTGAGCGCGTCGACGCTCTGATTACCTCTCTGGAGTCTCAGCGCGACGCTTCCATCGAAGCGCTCGTTCTTCGTCTCTCCAGTCGTACGGATTGGAGGGAGTCGGCACAGGGCAAATACTTTGGAGCCACGATGTTCCCGTTCTTGAACCTCTGCCGTCGCCTCGCCATCCGTGAACATCTCTGGGATAGTTATCAGCAGCTGCACGAACGTCTCATTAAGATAGAGAACGTTCTTGCCGATACTTACTTCTCGCAAGAGCAGATGCTGGTATTCCGGCAGCACGTCATTACCCAGTGCCGCACCGCCACACCGCTCGAAGAACAGGTAATCCGTTCACTGCAGTCTTACGAACTCCAGTTGTTGACGGACATCCAAGTTCATCCTCAATGTTACTATGATCTGGTAAACATTATCCGTGAACACGAAGAGGTATTTCCTGCCTGGCATAGTTCAACTGTTGCAGATCTGTATAAACCAAAAATCTTCGAGAACAAAAAAAAGTCATCCGCCTACTGGTTTTAGGCGGATTTTTTTGTATCTTTGCAGCTAGTTATATCAATACAAGACAATGGATAATCTATTCAAGTCTCAAAGTTTCCATCATAGTGATTCTCATCTTTTTGAAATAAATGATGAGAACCTTACTAATATAGTTGTTTCTACTGAATCAGATTCACTGACAACCATTGAACCATCTCGTTCGGGTTATGAAGATTCAAGATGGATTGAAAAAAGTAAATCAATAAAATCGCGAGACAATTATACTTGTCAGTGTTGCCATGCTTTTAATCCCATGGCTGCTGGAATGTTGTTTATTCGACAAGGTGATTTTGAAACTTACCATCATTACGAGGCCGATAAAGGTCTTTACGAAATACATGTTCCAGAATATCATATGACTATAAATTTTGATTTCTATTCGGGCTATCGTTTGACTATGCCACGTTTAAATGTACACCATAAATTGTATATAAATAAAAGGAATTTGTGGGAATATAACGATGACTGTTTAGTAACTTTATGTAATAACTGTCATCATTATATACATTCTTTAAACGACTTTGATGTTCCAATTTTTGATGAAACCATAGACGGAGCATTGATCCCTATAGGTAAATTACCCACAAAACCATTAAAAACAAACTTTGACAACACTGATTTAGGCACATTTAGGCCTCTTTCATTAGTTAGAGAGATAAGATATGAATATGAGCTTAAAGGAAATAATGTTTCTAAATTTCGACAAGCAAAGATTAACAATAAAAAATGGTATGAATACCATGATATTTTAGATAACCGAGTAGTTCATATTAGTTCTTTTGTTCATTATGACCCCCGTATTAACAAGAATACACCTGAAGAAACAAATAAGGTAAGAGATTATATTATTTATAATTTTATAGAAGAAATCTTGGGATTTAAGAAAATAAAATAACGTTGATTATAATAACTTTGTTATTATTTGTTTATTAAATAAGAAATGCTTTAGAAATCTATGAGAATACAATATCAATATCCCTTTAGTCAAATTGTAAAGACGTTGGTGCAGCAAGACCGAACACAAAAGAAGGTATTCGTCCTGGGTGTGTATGCGAGTGCCGTACATGCCCGTTGGAAGAAAGACGGCAAAGTGTTTTGCCAGGCATTGGCTGTAGCAAGTGAGCCACGCATCTTCTGGGATGGCAACATCGAGGAGGCAAAGGAAATCATTTCAAAGATTAACTTTCCTGAAAGCTTGGGCCATTTAGAACCCGCAGGCAGTCATCTTAATGGTCCGTCAGCGCGTGTCCTCGATGAGCATATCCTTGGTAGCCTCGGATATTTCAGAAGAGACGCATGGCTTTGCGACCTTCTTCCTGAGACTCGTCTGAACCCGAGCCAGGTGAAGGTCATCGAAGAGCGATACAACCCACTGATGGAACAGTACGGTTTGAACAAAGTGACGATTCCTGAGCGCCCATCCGTATTCTGCGACGCTCAGCGTTGTCAGGAGATTCTTGTAGAACTGAAGGAATCTCAGGCAGAGCTGCTGGTGCTGCTGGGTGATATCCCCATTGCTCAGTTCCTGAACAGTGTGGCCGACGTCCCATACCATTCCTTGCAGGAATATGTTGACCTGTACGGTTACGGGACTGCCACCAATGCCGTGATAGACGGTCGAACCATCAAGGTTCTACCGCTCGCACATCCTCGTCAAATTGGTGCTCTGGGTGCCCATAGCGAGAAATGGAATAAACTACATCAAGAATGGGAAAGCAATCTGAATAAATGAAAGAAAAGAATCCAATCCCACAATACTTGTTAGACGAGACAAAGGAAATGTCTGACAAATATAAAAACAAGGTCAACTTCACTTTGGAGGAGCTTGATCAACTAATTCTGGACTACCAGCATGTGCTCAAACAGTTAGAACAACTGGAGGAAGCTAAAGAATATGGTGCAATTCCAAAGGATGAAGCTTCAGTAACCAAGATTATGCTGATGGCTAAACAGCTTGTTTTATGTACCGCTGCTGAGAAAGCACGTGATTTCATTGGAAAGGAGCAAACCAGGATAGCAAATAAACTTTCCGAAATGTTAGGAAACTAAACATTTCTCAGGTGAAAGAATAATGTCTTTTTCCTATAGCAAATACTTCTATACCTTTGCAGCATGGAAGTATTCAATATCACATTGCCCACCAGTTGGGCCGAACTTACAGACAAGCAGCTACTGATGGTCTTTAACCTGTTTGCACGCGATTTGTCTGCAGTAGAGGTTAAAACACTCTGTCTGATGAAGTGGAATGGCCTGAAGGTGCTTAGCCAGCTGCCTGACAAACGTTTCCTCGTCAAAAGAGGCAAAGTTTTCGATAAGCCAAATGAGAAGAGAAAAACTGGCTTTATCTCTTCCATGGCGAGAAAACTTCGGCCAAAGGCCAAAGAGGTTTTACCTCTAAGTACTAGGCAGATTCAGCAAGCAACCTCAGTCCTCGATTTTCTGGACTCGTTCGCCCCGATGCCCGTTCGTATCGCTCGAATCGGCAAGTACCGTGCTTTGCCTGCAGATTTCGAGAAGGTTCCATTCGAAGAGTTCTTGTTCGTTGAAAACCTGTTCCAGGGTTATCTCAACACACAATCTGACGAGCTGCTGCTTCAGATGGCACAGGTATTGTATGCCAGCGAACATGTGAAGCCAGATAAGGCACAGCTCATCGGCATATTCTACTGGAAGACCTCGCTCAAACAGTATTTTGCTGGGCTATTCTCGAACTTCTACAAACCTGCATCTAGCAATAGTGGCGGCAACCTTCTGGGCAGTGGCCAGCCTGATATCTATCGCCAGCTTCGTGAAAGTACAAACGCAATGATTCGTGCCCTGACTGGTGGCGATATAACCAAGGAAGCTGCCATCATGAAGATGGATACCTGGAGAGCACTCACGGAGCTTGATGCCAAGGCCCGTGAGGCGGAAGAGTTGCGTAAAGCCACTAAGAAACCATAACTTAACACATTCATTCTATGATACCATTTCGTCCGATAACACCACAACAGCCTGAAGCTGTCATTAATAACGACACGTTCAACTGGAATGCCACAGCATTCTTTGAAGGCCTGACCAAGCGAAACAAGTTCGCTAAATCCAAGAAGTTCACCTTTTGTAGGGTGAGCGGTCTTGACGGCTTCGAAGAAGCATTGGCCAAGATGCTAACGAAGACAGCATTCGTCTGTGTGTCTGATATCTCGCAGGGATTTACGGACATCAATAACACACCGCACACTCGAAGAGTGAAGACGGTGTTTCTGGCCATGCGCCATGCCGTTGACAATATGGAAGCGCGACAGTCATGTATGGACATGATGCGCGAGCTGTTCCGACAGTTTATGTCTGTTCTAATATTGGAACAAACAAAACTGCAGGAACATTCCATATATATTGATCCGCGTATCTCGTTTCAAGAAATAGACCGCTATTTCTTCTCAGGATGCGCATGTGCTTATTTCCAGATAGCGGTAGATACTTATACCGATTTACAATTCAACGAGGCAGAATGGAAGGAATAATCAACCAGCATCTGGACCCGCAAGGCGAACGCGAAAAGTTCGTGATGGCCTTCAATGACACCATGCTAAAGATATGGCAGGAGCAGATAACACTCCTGGATGTCATTGACACGGGACATCTGCTGCATTCTGTAAAGGCTATGCCCGTAAGGGCTGATGGCCGATTCATAGAAATCGGACTGTCTCAGCTTTTTACGGAATACGGTCTTTGGCAGGACTTTGGAACAGGAAAAGAAATCCCCAGAGGCAACTCCGGGGATATTGGTCGTGAGAAGAAGCGTGTCGCTAAGAAATGGTTCTCTCGGAAGTATTATTCCTCGGTACTTAATTTACGCGACTTCCTGGCAGATAACATCGGCCAGTCATTCGTTGGTGTTGTTGCCAAGGCGCTAGATGATAAATACCGAAGATATAATCATTGAAAATAATTATAGAACCCCAATATAATTCCAATAACACTATGTTACTAATACAACAGAAGCAACCCTACTTTCCTGCTCGACGAGACCAGAGCCACATTCTTATAATCTTCTTTCATCCTTTTAAGAATTATAAAGGATAGTCTTTTTCTATCTGTTCCTTCTTTTGGTATTTATAACCTTCAAAAGTTGCTTTTTCTTTTGTTGACATCTTATCAAAGACGCCAGGGGTAGAGTATTCGCTGACATATTTTTCACCAGGCTCGTTGACGAAGTGCCATTCAAGATAGACTCTGATATCATCTTTGAACGTTACATCTTTATGGTCGGTGAAATTGGTATCCGTGTCCCTAATTCTGCCTTTACTCCAGTCAGTCTCATATTTTATCAAGCTTTTCACCTGTCCCCATGTAAGTTCGTCTACTGCACGCAGTTTACGTTCCCGCTCATAGCAGTGACGTGAATAAGCAGCGTCATATTCAGACTTCGACTTGTCAACTAACGCCGAAATCTTGTTGAGATTGGATGTCAGCACAGTTTTGGCATAGGAATAGAAAGAACCGAATTCGGAACTGGCATCACGATTGCAGATGTTCAGCGCATCCCGGAGTTGTGTTATCTGCTTGTATCCATTACCATTGAACTCTGGTTTTCTAGAAATTGTCCAATAACTTTCGAGAGCCTTCACCCCAGCGCATCGCACACCGTATAGTAGTTCATCATTCTTTGGGCTGTGGCCACCTTGCCCTCAGGGTCGTATTTCTGATTCTTTTGATAGGTGTTTAGGAACGATTCCACGGCCTTACGCCCCGAAACGTCCGTACGCTTTGCCTTTGCCGCAGCCAAGGCCTGATCGTAATAGGTCTGCAGACCTTGGAAGTTTGAGAGATACTGGTTCTTCTTGATGTCTTCTATCTGAGAAGCGACTTCAGGGAACAATTTGGCTGTCTCCGTCAGCTCGCTGGATGTACGTTCCTTCTTGCTGGCATATTGTACCACCCTGCTCTCAACCACTTTAGCCAGTCCTGGGTGAGCGGTCTTGGCTGTCAGATAGTCTTGCGGTGTCAGTTCCAGCAGATCGGAAAGTCCAACGATATAGCCTCTCTTGTCTATCATCAGAGGTATTCTTCCCTCCTTAACAACTGCTATTCCGTCCTTAAAATCAGCCACCACACCATCGTAGTGAGGTGCCACGTTCTCACCTCCGTTACCGGCAAAGCCGTATTTCTTGTCTACCACATAAGACACCATGCCATCGCTCACTTTGCCCGTCTTCACTCTTTGCTGGATTAAAATCTCTTTTTTGTAATCAGTATTGAACCAAGCATAAGTTGTCTCACCGACAGGAAGTCCATTTGAATAAGTTCCTGCGAAAATCACATAAAGAGAATCGTAAACGCAAGCAAGTCCTACGCCCGTACCGTTTATTCGGCCATCAACGATGTCAGCGCTCCAATTTATTTTATCAGCATAGCGAAAGTAAACGTTATCCTTTTTGCTATATTGGAATTCATTAGAAATAACTCCATATTCAATTTTGTTGTTAAAAAAATACCAGCCTGTTCCCTGCTGTGTCAACGGCTTAAATGGAATTTTTGTCTTGACTTTCTCTGTATACAGTTCGTACAGGTATTTTTTGAATTCTGATCTCGGAATGAAATAAGTAAACTCATAGGTAGCATGAGTGATGAACATTTCATTGTTTGGGTCAGAATACTTTTTCCTTTTGACCATATATCCGTGTCCTTTGCTGCGACCTTCTATCATTGCTTTCTTCATCTGCTCAGTCTGTGCATAACAAGTCATGCTGCACGCCATCAAAGCAAGTAATAAAAATCTCTTCATCATATTCTTTTGAAATGCTGAAAAAGAAACTCCAAATATTTCCATAATAAATACGTTTTAAGTTTATATTATAATGCAAAGATACGATATATTTCTTAAAAAGCAAACTATTTCATTATAAATAGTACAAATTATGTGTCTTTTCAAATCAGTCTGTCGTTTTTTTACCTTTGCAGCAGTTAACATCAATACATAAACTATATGACCAAAGAAACTCGAACTGACGTTCAAATCTATTCGGCTATCGCCATGCTGGTTGCTGGCGTGGCTCTGGCAACGGCGGGATTCATCGTACCGCCCACTGGTGAAATATCTGACTCGGTGCTGCTCTTCTTCGCACAATGTCTGATATATGCTGGCTCCATTTTTGGTGTGTCTATCTATATTCACACCAAGTTCGCAGAACTTAAATCCGCCATTGAGGGGGAGGAAGGAGGCCAGGCATGAGACCGATAACTGAAATCATCCTTCATTGTACGGCTTCGCCTGAAGGTCGTCCGATGACTGTTAAGCAAATAGATGATATCCATAGAATCGAACGCCATTGGGCCAATGGCATAGGCTATCACAAAGTGATATACCTCGACGGCACCATCCACGACGGCAGGCCCCTCGATATGATGGGCGCCCATTGTAATGAGGGTGGACACAACCGATATAGCATCGGTGTGGTCTATGTCGGTGGATGTGCCAAGGATGGCAAGACTGCCAAGGATACGCGAACGCCTGAACAGAAGGTAGCGTTGGCAAATCTCCTGAAAGAGCTTCACAAGAAATTTCCCAACGCTACCTTATACGGACATCGGGAGCTGGTATGCAATCTGAAGAAGAAGGATCCTCATTACGATTGCACAAAATGCAAGGGCTATCCTGCATTCTGCCGAGACGCCAAGAAATCTTGCCCTTCGTTTGACGTTCACGAATATGATTACATCTTTAACGATTCCCAAATATGAAACACTTTTCTTACTACTTCTTTCATACTTGTTTGTTTTTTGTTTTCATAATCTGTTCGATGTCACTTACTGCTTGCAGGACAATGCGCACGTCTGAAAAGGCGGTAAGTGAAAGTGAGACGGCCTCCGTGACGGCATCCCGTCTCACTTTTTACCGCACAATCGATTCGCTGTCCAGGCAGTTTTCTATGTCTGCAGACAGCTTGATCATATTATTTGGGCCGGAGTTTCCGACAGCGTTTCCATCAGGGATAGAAGGCTGCGCGGAAACTCCGTCTGATACTTCTAAGTTCTTTTCTTCATCTAAATCATCTCAGTCTGGTCCCAAACAGGTTAAGGTCTACGGACTACATGTCACTGGTGTCAGTGATAAGAAGTCCGTAGTGAATGTCGATTTGAAGGACAGCGTGACAGTGGCCACCCAGTCCAAGATGGATAAATCGGCCTATAAGCAGAGTTCAGACCCAAGCAAGGTTCCTAAATGGATATGCCTATGTATGGTGATGGTCATACTGCTATACATCCTTTATAAAATCCGCTGACAAAGCAATTTTCCCTTGAAACGCTTGTGCATTTCGAGGGAAAGTTGTATCTTTGCAACAGAATTAGCATCAAGAGCACTTGAATGTGCACCAACCGAGCTTTCGTTATGCCACGGTGGTAAAAAGATGCGAGTTAACAGAGTATTAACTAAAATGATAACGGTATGCATTACACCCGAATTGTTCTTAATGAACCGCATGCCTCCATCGAGGGGCTTTATGATGAGCATCTGAGTTTCTGGAACATTGATGAGAAATTCATCAATGACATTGTGCTTAAGTGGACGGACTGGCATACTGATTATCTCTTTCATGGCTATAAGAAAGAGAATATCAGAACGGTCAGGTTTCCGTATTCAAGATTTATTGTTGACGCTGAGCGTCTTTGGAACGACCCTCTGGAAGCTGAGGGTCAGGGTATCCTATACAAAAAGTTCAATGGCTATTCTCGTACGATTCCTCCTGAGCATGAAACAAAGCTGCTGAATCTATGGCATAGCCACCAAGCACGGCTACGGGATAATCTCTGTCCTGATGCACTCTTGCTAGATTGTCACTCGTTCCCCTGTGAATTGAGCGACATAGATATCTGTATAGGATACAATGAGGATTGGTCAAAGCCCAATAAGGAAACTATCGAGTTGGCTGTCAACCTCTTTGAAGACAATGGCTACAAAGTGGGCATCAATGAGCCTTATAGCAACTCAGAGACTCCTGAATGTCCGTTCGATTACCATTCAATGATGCTGGAGGTCAACAAGAATGTCTATATGGAATCAGGAAGCTTGCGCCTCAAGGAGTCATCTTCCTTCAAATCAAGTGTTCGTGTCCTTATGGCAAAGCTTCTGTCTGAATTGGAAAAATAGCTTTATACCTTTGCATCAAGAGCGCATAGATGCGCACCAACCGGCCAACTATCGTAGGCAGCGGTGGTAAAATGATGTGAGTGAGAATGTTTACCCACTAAAAATTTACGATGATGGAAATCAGAAAGATTGAAAACAGTGATTTAGTATTGTTCCCGCGCCTGCAGAGGCCTGGGTTAAAAGCCAAGCATGTTGCATTTGAGTCCTTCAAGGCTGAGTTGAAACACATCGAAGGCCACGGTTCTTATTGGCTGCTGTATCAGCAGGACAAGCCGCATCTTGTTGTGCATGTACAGCTGCCGAAGAGTGAAGCGGAGTTTGATAACATCCTTGGCTGGTGCCTAGGGCAGAACAAGTGGTGTGATTACATCGAGGGCGACCTCTCGTTTATCTGCGTCATTGCTGGATACAATGCCGAAGAGCTCACACCGAAGTACCCCGACATCTTCAAAGAGCGTGTGTATGCGCTCTACAATGCTGTCTATTGGTGGTATGAGTACGGCAAAGCCCTGCTCAAATAGTTGTATATTAAGGGAGTATCTTCTTAGCTGATATTTGCTTCGCCTTTTTTTCTGATACATCGGAAAGCTTGCCTTTCAGATAATCCTCTATGATAAGTCCTGCCATGGGAGCTGCAAGGTCAGCGCCGAATCCTCCGTGCTCGACATAGACACAGACAGCTATCTTAGGATTATCCATAGGGGCAAAGCCGATGAATACGGAATGGTCAGCGCCTGGGTTCTCGACAGTGCCTGTCTTACCGCAAATGGGATAGCTCGTCTTGATGCTGGTGGCTGTTCCCTTGTCTACAGCGAGGCGCATGCCTTCAATGACAGGGGGATAGGCTTCGGCTTTGACCTTGGTCTCACGTTTGGTCAGGTATCGGGTGTTCGTGGTGTTCTTATGAATGTGGGGAATGTAGTACCAGCCTCGGTTGGCTATGGTAACAGCCAGATTACACAGCTGGAGTGGAGTGCAGGTTACATCGCCCTGACCCATACCTGCCCACCAGATTGTCTTGCCGTCCCACTTGCCTTGATAGCGGCGGTTCAGATAGGCTACTCCAGGTAGCAGGCCGCCTTGCTCGCCTGAGATATCTATATGCATTGGACCGCCCAAGCCCATGCTTTGCATGTAGCTGCGCCATGTGGTAATAGCCTCATCTTTGGATTCGTACATGAAGTCGTCATTGATCATGGAGGCAAAGGTCATCAGAAACCAAGTGTTACATGACTGTGCAAGGGCATCTTTTAGGGCTAATGGCGAGCGGTGTTGATGACAGCCTACCTTGATGTTGCCGTCTGTCACCCCGTTGACACATGTTACGGTAGTTGACGGGGTGATGACTCCTTCTGATAAAAGTGTGAGCGCCTGGGCTGTCTTGAAGGTGGAGCCAGGTGCTAGGGGCTTGCCTATGGCTTGGCGGACATCGCTTCCATTAGGGGTATTGGTGGCCAGGCAAAGAATCTCACCATTGGCTGGATTGATGGCCACAATGCTTCCGGTCTTGCCTTTCAACAATTTATCTCCAAGCTTCTGAAGCATCGGACGAAGTGTCAAGTCACCGTCCGATGGTAATTCCTGAGAGTAGGCTGGCAATGCAAACAGCAGGGTTAATAATACAATAGTCGAATATATTTTATGTTTCATTCTGTTCTTCTTTAAACGAATGCAAAGATACAAATTTCTATTTGATTAATCAAATAATCGAGTAGGCTTTTTATCGCTCCATATCGCGAATAGAACTTTGTTATGCTCCCTCGTTTAGCGAGGAGATAGGTTGGGCAGACAAACATTGGCTATGATTTCAATCAGAAGATTGAGGTCGTAGCCAAAGATTGTCTTGATTGCCCTTTCCACAGGTTTAGGCACGAAACCCTCAGACAAGAGCAGTACCGCTCATTATGTCAGAAGGATTTCGTGTTTCACCCGTGGTTCATTACCGCACAGCGAGCGAAAGGGGTGCGAGGGGGGTGGAGGGATTTGGCGGGGTGATTGGGTGAGGAAATTGGTTGAGGGAAGCGTATTTTTAGGGGACTTTCGGCACTTTTGAGATAGTGCGGAACTCGGAGGTCAAAATTAACAAAGGCAACGGAAAGACTTAATTTCTTAACATCTGTTTACATATTCCGCTTGGTTGAAGAGTAGGAAAGGGTAGGGCGCGACAGGGCGCGTGGGGGGTCTTTACTCCGAAGGGTTAAGGGCTCGGCCCTTAACAATCCCGTAAGTCATTGATAATCAGCACCCAAAACAGTTGTTAACTTAACTATTTCTGATTTTAACGAAAAGCTCCTTTGTTTATGGGCATTTTCGTGGGTTCTGCCAATGACTTTTTTTATCCCCAGACTTCGTCCAGTCAAGTCTCAGTGCTGGGGCATTATTTACGTCTTTTCTATCATGTACGCGAGTATTTATCTTTGTGGCATAAATCAACTAAAGCGTATTTACATGTCATCAATCAACACAAATGCAACTGTTACCTTAACTGTCAATGGTAAGCAGGCACAGGATATGCTCGACAACCTGAAAAGGAAGTCACAGGACCTTGAAAGGGCTATTGATAAAGCAGCCAGAACAGGGAACAAGGTGGAACTTAAGAGGCTTCAGCGTGAACTGAAGCAGACCAACCGACAAATCTCACAGATAGAAAGTGCAACAGTCGGTGTGGAGAAAGTACTGAAGAACCTAGATAAGGCAACACCCAAGGAGTTAAACAAGACGCTCTATACCTTGAAGCAACAGCTGAACGGTATAGAGCGTGGTACTGTTGAATGGAACCGACAGGCAGAGGCCATCAGGAAGGTAAAAGCTGAGATTTCCCGTGTGAATGCCGACTTGTCTGTTGGTGAGGGATTCTGGGACTGCTTCAACCGCAAGATGAATGACTGGCAGACAACCTTAATGGGTATGATTGCAGCGGTCACTGGGCTTATTATGGCTGGTAGAAGTGCGGTCAAGGCTTTTGCAGACATGGACGCAGAGATGGCCAATGTCCGCAAGTTCACGGGAATGACAGAGGAACAGGTAGCGGACTTGAACGAGGAGTTCAAGAAGATGAATACCAGAACAGGCCGTGAACAGCTCAACATGTTGGCAGAAGATGCTGGTAAGCTGGGAAAGAAGTCCAAAGAGGACGTTCTGGGCTTCGTCCACGCTGCAGATCAGATAAACGTAGCCCTTGATGAACTGGGAGATGGGGCTACGCTTACGCTTTCCAAACTGACCAACATCTTCGGAGATGAGAAAAGACTGGGAACGGAGAAAGCTTTGCTTTCTGTCGGTTCCGTTATCAACGAGCTTTCCCAGAACTGTACGGCTTCAGCTCCTTATCTGGCTAATTTCGCCAAGCGAATGGCGGGTGTAGGTGCACAGGCAGAGATGACCATCCCGCAAATCATGGGCTTTGCTGCCGTGCTGGATAGTCAGGGACAAGCCGTAGAAATGTCGGCAACGGCTGTTTCCAAGTTGATTATGGATATGTTCAAGCAGCAGGATAAGGTTATTAAGGCGACTGGTATGAATGCTGATAAGTTCAAGGAGGCTCTGGCCAAGGGAACCAATGAGGGCTTGCTCATGCTGCTTGATACCTTGAACAAACTGGGCAACATAGATGTGCTGGCTCCAGTATTCAAGGATATGGGTGAGAATGGTGCTCGTGCAGCCCAAGTTATCTCGGCTTTGGCAGGTAATCTGGATATGGTGAAGTGGGAACAGGAGGAAGCTACAAAGGCATTCCAGGAAGCCACCTCTGTTACCAAAGAATACAACGTACAGAACAATACGGTACAGGCACGCCTTGACAAGGCTCGCAAGCATGTGAAGGAACTGGCTGTTGTGCTGGGTGAAAAGCTGATGCCTGTCATGAGCCATGTGCTTTCATCTACAACCATTATGCTGAAAGTGCTATCTACCATCGTGGATTTTATCATCAAGTATAAGACAGTTCTTCTGACTTTAACAATTGCAGTAGTTGGGTATTATTCGGCAGTTAAGTTGCAGTATCTCTGGTCTTTACGATTTATTGCTGTACAAAAACTAAAAGCTGCATCACTGGTAATTGAGGATGCCTTGCTGGCTGCATCCATCCTCAAACATAAGGTGCTTCGCGGGGAGATTACGGCAGCTGCAGCAGCACAGCTTTACTTCAACAAGGTACTGAAGATGAATCCGATGGGTGCCGCCATTGCAGCCATCACGATACTGCTTGGGCTGTATGTGAAGTTTGCCAAATCCAGCAATGATGCAGCCAAGGCACAGCAGAGATTAAAGGATATAGAAACGGAGGCTGACCATAATACCCGTGATGAGATTACAAGGATTGAAAGACTGCGCAGGACGATAGAGGATGAGACGCTTTCTGTCCATAACAGGCGTAAGGCCATCGAGGAACTGCAGCAGATTGTCCCGAACTATCATGCCAGTATCTCCGAAGAGGGAAAACTGTATGGTCATAATGCCCAAATCCTGAAGAATTATACGGAGCAGCTGAAGAACTCTGCCAAGATAAAGGCTGCATTGGATAAGCTGCCGGAGGCAGAGAAAGAGCGTGACAGTCATTTCAATCAGGCATCTGCAGGTATCCAGAATGCCTATTTCAATGAAAGGCAGGGACAGGATGAAGGGGAAGCCATTCGCCGTGCAAATGTCAGCCCGTCGGCTTATCGTGCTTGGAAGATGCAGCAAAAGAAACTGGATGCTGCTGTCACGCAGTATAACAGCATTGTAGATGCGCTGACTGCTGACAACCAGCGGTTGGCTGATGATACAGCTAAGCTTTCCAAGGAGAACAACACTCAAAAGGACGGAGGTGGATTTGTTCCGAATAACGATGACACCAAAAAGCAGGAGCGCTTCAAGGAGGAAAAACAGTGGAAAGCTGAAGAGGAAGCTCTCAATCGTATTGCTTATGCTACAGGTAAGAAGAACTATGAGCAGTACCGGCAGCGTATCATTGAAATAGAAATCGAGTACCAGAAGAAGGTGCTGGAGCATACGGACCTGACACAGCAGGAGAAGCTGGAGGCGCAGGCCAGCTACTATGAGGCAGAGAAAAAGCAGGTGGAGCAGCATACAAAGATAACAGTTGAGCAGGAAAACCAGCTCTACAATGAATCCCTTGCCGTTCAGAAGCAGCGTTTCATTGACGGAAAGGTATCTTCTGAGGTATATCAGCAGACACTGGAACTGTTGGAACTGAATCATCTTCGCCGTATGAGTACGATGTACAAGGATGGTTCCACTGAATATGTGCAGGCTCAGAAGGCCTATCAGGACAAGCTTGTTTCTGACCAGAAGAAGCACCAGCAAGAGACGGAAGCGGCTGAGAAGAAACACCAGGATCAACTCAGTAAACTGAAAGATGAGTTCTTTGGTCCCAATAGCGGGGAACGCATGAACAGGTACATGTCTGACTTGGAGGCGCTGAAGGAGGTCTATGAATTGGAGATACAGGCTGCTGGCAACAATGCCAAGGAGAAGCTTCGTATAGAAGAGACGTTCCTAAAGGCTCAGAAGGCTTTGCGTCAGAAATATAACATAGACAGCCTTGATGACAACAAGAACTTCCTCGAAGAATGGACGGGAGACATGCAGGAATGGCTGCAGTCAGATATGGGAAAGGCTGTCACAGGCTCCTTGGAGGCCATCAGTTCCGGAATGAGCAGCATCTTCCAGCAGCTGTCTTCACTCGTTCAGGCTGAATGCGACATTCAGGTAGCAGCCATTGAGAAGCGCTATCAGACGGAGATTTCCAGTGCAGAGGGTAATAGCTACATCGTGAAAAGGCTGGAGCAGAAGAAGGAGAAGGAGGTGGCCGAGGTCAAGAACGATGCCAGCAAGAAGATGTACACAATGCAGGTGATGCAGGCTGTGGCACAGACAGCAACGGCAGCACTGAATGCCTATAGCTCGGCTGCAGCGGTTCCTCTTATCGGTTATATTCTGGCACCTGTAGCAGCAGCTACGGCAGTGGCAGCTGGCATGCTTCAGGTGGCAGCAATCAAGAAACAGCAGGAGGCAGCAGCGGCACAAGGGTATTCCAGTGGTGGATTTACGCCTGATGGTGGCAAATATGAGGTGGCTGGTGTCGTCCACAAAGGGGAATGGGTTGCATCGCAGGAGTTGCTGCAGTCGCCCGTAGTCCGCCCGATGATTGATGCGCTGGACTATGCGCAGCGAACGAACACAATAGGGTCGTTACGCTCGGAGGATGTATCGAGGTCGATAGTCGCTCCAAGCGTTTACGCACAGTCCGCACCAATATCGCCGACAGTCATTGTGCAGCCCTCTTCGTCGGATGCACAGACAGAAATTGCAGCTACTCATGCGATGATGAAGGAGTATGCAGCAGTCATCAAGCAGCTGAAAGAGCGGTTGGATGAGCCTTTTGTAACAGTCAATACAGTTACAGGAGATACAGGCATCAAGCAGGCACAGGATGAATATGACCAGCTGATGCGGAATAAGTCACCAAAATCAAGGAGAAAGTAATCTATGGAAATCATTATCAATGGCCAGCAGGCATATTTGAAAAAGAATACATCGTTTGAGTATATTTCGGAGAATCCTCTGTTTACTGGTTCTGAGAGTTATACGCTGACGATTACCTTTCCGCTGAAGGACTGTCCGGAGAATATCAATATCTTCGGGCATATCAACAGAAAGGATGTGAAGAAAAGCAAGGTAGTCTTCGACTGTGACATCCGTGACAAGGCTTTCTTCAAGTCAGGAAGTATCGTAGTGACGGAGATTTCAGAGGTGGAGGTAAAGACGCAGTTCTTGGAAGGTCGTTCTGAGCAGAACTTCGACGATACGTTTGATGATGTCTATCTGAATCAGTTATCACTGGGGTATCCTGATGCGGAGGAGCGTAAGCCTGCAAATACGTCGGTAAGCAATGCGTGGAGCAGGTGTTTTCCTGAGGTGAACTGGGTAGCATTGCCTTGGGTGAACAATTCATCTGGGAATATGCAGAATGCAGCCGAAAAGAATGGGCAGGGGCTTTTTTCTTGGTCTTCTGAGGTGACATCACTTACATTTCAGCCTTATCTGCTGTATATATTATATAAAATATGTGAGGTAACAGGATATACGGGGAATTTCGAGGCTATCAGGAACAGTGACTATAAATATCTGGTGATTTGTAATACGCTGCCTGCTACATGGAGTCCTTGGAATTTTGCCATTGCGCTTCCGCATTGGTCTTTGACGGAGTTCTTTGAGGAGCTGGAGAACTTCCTCAGAGGGGAGTTTACCATCAATCATAAGGCAAAAACCATCAGCTTTGAGTTTTCTTATCAGGCGGTAAACAATCTGGAGCCTGTGAATATCAGTGAGGTCATCAACAAATATTCTGTGGAGGTGGCCAGAGAGAACAAATCGGATTATATCGGAGCCAAGAATCTGGTTTATGCTGAGAATGATAACAGGCTATGGGCGTATCTTGACTGTCAGTGGTATATTGATGAGCATAAAAAAGAGGCTGTGGAGTTTGACACGCTGAATGATTTGCTGGTATATACAAGCTCGCTGAAAATCAGTGGCGTCCAGTCGATGAATAACGGACACGGAGGGGTGACAGCCTATACGAGGGGCTATTATAACAGCTCAGATGGACATAAGTTGTTTTATTCGAGGGATGTGGACACCTATTTTATTATGTGGTGCTATAAGAGTGAGTTCGTGAAGTCCACTCATATTGAAACAACGAATACAGACTATAACTGGTACAAATACTATAACCGTCTGATGCCTGTCAATCAGTTCGGAAGGCTGATTATTGACAAAGAGGCTGAGAACATCGTGCCTGCATGGATGGATGACACGGATGAGGAGCTGGGAAAATGTCTGTTTCTGGAATGCGGGGAGATGGGCAGTGCCATTTCATGGACGGAAGGATCAGACGGACAGGGAACATCTACAGGCGGGCAGTCTGGTGGTGTGTTCGGCAGAGGGCGTAATAATGAGTACGGTTCAGGAAGTGTAGGTAGTGATGATATTGACTACAACGGCGGGGCATTGGCTCAGTCAAGGGCTGGGAAGGCTATAGCAAATGGTAAGCAGGATAAGTCGGATGCATATTTCGACAAGTTGTATGTGGGTTACTGGGATGGTCAAAACAGACAGTCGGACAAACTGCCGTGTCCTGTGGTGGATTCATTGGTAATAACGGACGACTTCAATTCCATAACGACTCCTTATTCCATGCGGTTGAAAGAGCCGATAGATGGGGAAAGGTATACCTATGACATAGACAACAAGAAGAAATTCACGTTTTCATTTCTGTCAGATGTGATTCCTTTTCATTTCTGTCAGATGTGATTCCGAATCCCAGGGCATTGTTCTACATAGAGGGGAGCAGGTATGTCTGTGAGAAAATAACTGCGACCTTCCATGAGGGTACAGGAAAGTCGCAGTTGATAAAGGGTACGTTCTATAAGATTTTGGAGCCTATTTGAGCTTTTTGAGCTTCTTCGTGACGTCATCTTCTACCATTTTCGTGGAGATTTTGGCATAGATCTGAGTTGTCTTGATGTCCTTGTGCCCGAGCATTTTCTTGACAGTCTCTAAACTGAAACCGTAGCTGAGCATCAGAGTGGCAAAAGAATGACGTCCGATATGGCAGGTCACAGGCTTGTGAATCTGACAGAGGGCTTCAATGACGTGGCAGTATTCGTTGAGCTTCTGATTGCTGATGACTGGCAGTTTGTAGCGGTACTTCTTCAATACTTCCATGGCAGGGGGTAGAATAGGGGTGAAGAAGCTGCTTCCGGTCTTCAGACGCTCACCATCTATATAGGTGTAGTCAGGGCGCTCAACAGTCATAGAGGTGAAATCAAACTGCTGCATGTCACAGTATGCCAGGCCTGTGTATGCCATAAAAATAAATAGATCACGCGCGCGCTCGAGATAACCTTTGCATTTGAGGTTGCGCATCTTGAGAAGCTCAGTCTCGTCGAGTGGGTTGCGCTCCTTGTTGCTGCCCTTGGGGAATTTAACATATTGATAGGGGTCAGACTCAATCATCTCCAGTTGCCACAGAATCTTTGTGTACTTCTTCACTTTCTTGTGATAGCCATTGATGGTGTAGTCGCTGCGCTTGTTTCCCATACGTAGCCAGGTGTCCCAAGCCATGACATTAGCCTTGGTCAAGTCAGCGAAGGTGTTGAGACAACCACATTCTTCGAGAGCGTTGAAGACTACGGTGAAGTCCTTGACGGAGTTCTTGGCCAGGCCTTCATTCTCGAAACGATTGCGGCAGAATTTAATAAAGCTCTGACGAAGGTCGTTGCCTTTGAAGAGAACTTTCTCTTCGGGTTTGGTCGGAGTCTGGGCAGTGAAGATATGCTTGTTGAAGTTCTCGATGGTCATGTCCTCATTGAATGTCTGCATAGCATGGATAATCTGCTCATAGTGCTTCAACTTTGCCTGAATGTTCCTGCCCTGAGCTACAGATTCCCAGTTCTCTAAATCGGAAGTTGCAACGGTTTCCCATTTAACTTCACGCCTGGCAAGATAGATACAAAGCTCGATTTTGCCACTTCCAGTTTTTTCAACTTGCTTCTTTCGGTCAAAGACCAACTTTACATTCTGTTTCATACTTTTTTTTAATTTTTTAACGCAGATGTAAGGGCATTTTCGGCCATGAGAAGGACAATCGAGGAGCTTTAGTCCAAAAATTAGTGGATATTGGTAACAAAACTCACTAATTTGGTAAGACATTTTTTGTTACCGGTAAGGCATTTGGTAAGACATTTTTGTCTAATCGTGTCTAATCCTGTCCAATTCTGTCCAAACAAACTGCTTAGTTTAACATTATGTTTTTACAACAGAACGTCCACAAAATTAGTTAGTTAGCGGCTATATTCCCGCTGTCTAAAAGTAAAAGCGACCAACTTTATTAGTTAGTCGCTTTTTGGTTTTCAGTACACCCGCAGGGGCTCGAACCCTGGACACCCTGATTAAGAGTCAGGTGCTCTACCAACTGAGCTACGGGTGCATCGTTTTCTCGATTGCGGGTGCAAAGGTACGCAGTATTTTTGAATCCACCAAACTTTTTCGAGACTTTTTTCAAAAAAAGTAGGAAAAAGGCTCATTT
>OCTX012276815.1_pt1 | contig 31903 bp, 20 predicted proteins | sample 1539691 | NCBI WGS metagenome assembly OCTX01 (sample SAMN02144231, study PRJEB22623) | gut metagenome | biome: sheep rumen | host: Ovis aries | place: New Zealand
CGGTTTCCTTCGCACATATTTTGAGGGATAGCTTTAATGAGTGGTGGCAGGGTCTGGGCTCCTTGCAGTCCGCAGGTGTCGATAGAGCTGTAGAAGGCATATTCGCCAATATTTCTCAGTGCTGTATAGTCGCCCAACTTGAATCCCGGCAATACGCTATTTGCAAAAGCATTATAGCCGATGCTTTCAATGGTGAGCGGCAGACTGAGTGTCTTTAGAGCTGTTAAGTCTCGCAGTGCATGTTCTCCAATGTTTTTCAGGTTTGAGCCTTCTGCAAAAGTAAGGCTCTGCAATGTGGTCGTGCCTGAGTAGACTGTTTGGGAAGCATTATCGCCCAAATCAACGACCGTAGCCGGAAATTCAATGCCGGTAATGTGGCTATTGAATGCAAAACCGGTAGATTGTCCTACTTGTGTCACTGTAAGTACAGAGCCGTCAGGAGCTGTTACCTTTTCTGGGATAGTGATGTTTCCTGCCTCGCCCTTCGGATTTAGGAACGCGTCATCGTAATAGTGCCCGCCTGTGGTAATGTATTCCGGAAGAAAGGGATAGTTCTTATGGGGAAGGCATAAGGCTGCTGTGCCAGCCGCAAGATCTGTGATTATATAGGCTACGTCAATGCTGCCTACAACTTGTTTGTTATTGTCAACAATGGGCGTTGTTACCAGAAAGCGTGTAGCTGTGTCAACTGTGCCGTCCCATACAATTTTCTCGGGGAAAGACTGATAGTATCCGAGAAGACTGTAAGGCGCTTCATCTTCTTTGGAATAATAGTCCGTAGGTGTGTATTGCAAGGCGAAGAGCAAATCATGTGACACATGAATCTTTACTTTTCCAGACGGGAAGTAAAACCAGTAGCCAGTTATATTTCTGGCGTGGCCGGTTTGTGATACGAAGTTGTCTATGCCTATTGCACGGGCATTTTTCTGGATGATATAGATGTCTTCAAGGTTTGGCAGTGTGTTTTCTGAAATACCTGTCACGCCTACACCGTAACCGCTTGTGGAGAGTTGACACTGCTCCAAAGTGGCAGACAGGGTGATCCGCTTTACGCTTGGTGTGAATTTGCCGTCATTGACAAAGGTAAACTGGTCTATTTTAATAACAGGATAATCCACGCCGGCGTAGGTAACCTTATCCGGTATGACTATCTCTTCGGCTGTTCCTTTATACTCTACAACGATAGCGTAGCCAGGGTCAGTGTCTGTTTTTGTGTAGATTTCGTACTTGAGTTGCTGAGGGTCATACATTGTTTCAACCGCGCGCAACGGCAGTCCTTGAACCAGAAATGCTGCAAGCACCAATAAAGTGTGCAAAATAGTCTTTGTCTTTTTCATATACGGTGTTTTTGTTTAATACTCCAATGTCTAAAAAGAGTCATCTCCATTATTTGCAAAGTTATATCGTGAAAGGAGAAAAGCACTTGCTAAAATCTTACATTTTTCATCCCGGAGTTGTTATTTTCTTACAAAATAACCTGTTTAGGGGGCTGTCCCATATTCTGTTTCCTGTATTTGGAGGGTGAAACGCCGTAGGTACGCCGGAAGGTATGGCTGAATGTGCTCGTCTCGTCAAACCCGCACTGACGGGCCACGTCCTGTATGGACATTTCTGTTGATTGTGTGAGCAGTTTGTCTGCTAACTCCATTTGTATGGCTGTGATAAAAGCCTTGGGTGTCTGGCCCACTTCTGTCTGAATGCGCCGACGGAATGTCTGTACGCTTATGTTGAGTTTTGAGGCAATGTCCTCAACGCTGTAATGTCCGGTTGGCAGGCTTTCGTTGACAATGGTAATTACGTTGAGAAGAAAAGCGGACATTTCCGGAGAGTGTTCTGACGTATCGCATTCAAGTACAGAGTGGGTCGGCCCGGATGTGTTGTCAGCTTGGCAGCGTAATTTTTCTATTTCCATAAGCAGGGCTTTGGTCTGTCTCTGATTTTTTCGGCGGATGCGGCGGACTAAAAACCATCCGGCGAAGAGTCCGCACAGCAAAACCGCAATGCCACCGAGGAGTGTACGGCGGTGGGCAATGCGTTCTTCTTCAATGCTGTTTTGTAGGAGATTGTTGTTAAACTCAGCGTTGTAGTGTGAGAGAGCTTCAGCAGAAGAATGTTTGTAGAGAGAGTCCTTCAATAGGTCAAAAAGGTCAAGCTCTATTTTTGCCGAGTCGGGATGAAGTTCCCAATAACATTCGTAAAGTCCACGGTGTGAGTGTATCTCATTATACAGGTCTCCCATTTTGGCGAAAAGTCCGGCTGCCTCCTTGTAATAGGGAATAGCCTCGTTTTGGCGCTTTTGACAGAGAAGTGCCATGCCTAACCTATTGAGGGCAATGGCCATGGAGTGTGTATCACCTGTTTCGTGCATCGCGGGAATGACTTTGCGTAGTGTATGTTCGGCTTCACTGTAACGGTGCAGTCCGAGTAATGCTGACGCCTGTTGCGACAGACGTATGTTGCTTTGAGGCTTGCGCCCAAGTGTGGAGTCTATGCTGAATGCCTGTTCTGCATAGGACAGGGCTTTATGGTCATCGCCAAGAGTATGGTAAATCTCTGAAGCCATTCCCAGTATGACGGCCTTGCGTGCGAGATTGTCTGTGCGATTGATGTGCTTGATAGCTCCGAGAATGTACCGTTCGGCTTCTTTGGCCTGATAGCCGGCCATGTAGATGCCTGCCATTGTATTCATGCTCGAGGCTATGCAGTTGTCATCACCGCTTTTTATGTCCAGTTTGAGGCACTGCAGGGCATAGTCGGCAGCAGAGGCAAAGTCACCCTTGCGCACATAGATGAGTCCCATTAGATTCAGACAGTCTGCCTTGCTGTTGTTGCCGTCTGCGAACAGCGGCAGAGCTTTCAATCCAAATTCTTCTGCCTTATTGTATTGTTGTTGGCTGTAATAGTATTCAGCTGCCCAGTACCATACTTGTTGGCATAGCGTATCTGTTGAGGCTGATTTCTGGAACTCTATCTTATCGTCGGTAAATTTATCCTGATAGAGAAAGGCGAAAAACTTATTAGCTGACGCGTAATCGTTTTTTTCTTCAAAGGCTGTCAAATAATCTGCAACGAAGTCAGTTTGTGCCTTGACGGGGACAGAAAGAAAAAGTGCCGCAGCCATACAGGCTGTGGAAAAGCGAAGGATGGTAATGAAAAGACGTATCATCGTTGAGAGAGAGTGTGTTGCTATTCTTGTTGAATGTGAATATATGTTCCCTGTCGGCAGGTTGAATCTGTCATGACAACATTCGCCGGGAAGTTGCGCATATTCAAGATGTTGGCAGCTTTGAGCATAGTGCCTTGCATGACTGTGTCATCTTGCGGTGCACAGCTTCTTTTGCAAAATTCGTAAAAAAAATTGAAAAAACAAACGTATCGGTAAATAATGTCGCCTCGCTATGTGTCATGTTCCGAGTAACGGAATGTATGTTCCATGGGATGGAATGTAGATTCTATAGGGCCGGACGTATATTCCATAGGCTGGAATATAAAACTTGGCGAGGAGAAAATGTTTCTTCTACCCATAAAGAAGGAAATCAATATGGGGCAACTGCTAAAAGAGTAGTGCTTAACAGAAGGCGGAATCATGTTTATTCCCTTAATCTTTTGTAACTTTGCACCAAAGTTATAAAATAATAATATATGAGAAAAATTGCGACTATGATGTGTGCGATGTTGTTTGCTGCTTCGTCAGCCCAAGCACAGGAAATGAAGTCTGGTATCCAGATTGCAGATATGAACCCGCAGATATCCGCGGGAGAGAATTTTTATGAATATGCCGGTGGTGGTTGGATGAAATCACATCCGCTGACCGCAGAATATGCGCGTTATGGTGTTTTTCATGAACTTGACGAAAAGAACCGCGAGCAGATAAAAGAGTTGTTCGCGCAATTATCTTCGTTAAAACACGCGCCCGGTTCAGTAGGACAAAAGGTAACGGATTTATATAATTTAGCCATGGATAGCGTGCGCTTGAACAGCGAGGGCGTTAATCCGCTCAAGCAAGACTTGCTTGAAGTTAACCAAATCAAGAAGGCAGACCTCACTAAGACTTTGGCTAAGATACATCAGTTACTCGGGAATGCCTTTTTTGATATAGGTGTTGATGCTGACCTGAAAAACTCAAATATTAATGTAGTGTACTTGAGTGCCGGAACGACAGGCTTGCCCGACAGAGACTATTATCTGAAGACTGACCCTGAGTCCAAGAAGATACAGGAAAAATATCGTCAGACACTGCAAAAGTTGTTTGTGCTTGCAGGTTACAGTGCCAGGGAGGCCAAGCGTGCCGTAAAGACGATTTATGATATCGAATACGCTTTTGCCGAGGCAAGTATGAGCCGCGCCGAAGCCCGTGACTACACAAAGCAATACAACATCTACACTGTTGACATGCTGCAGAAAGAATATCCGGCTATCGACTGGAAGCAATACTTTGATTTGAGAGGACTTAAAGGACTCAAGCAGGTTATCCTGACGCAGCCCAAGGTTATGGCTGTAGCGCAAAAATACATGGCGGAGATGACCGAGCAACAGACGAGAGACTACATTGCAGGCGAAGTCATCACAGGTTCCACCAATTATCTGAGTGACGAGATTGCAGAGACGGCATTTGACTTTTACGGGCGCACCTTGAGGGGGCAGAAAGAGCGCCAGCCGCGTTGGAAACGTGCCCAAGGTTATCCCAACAGTTTGCTCGGTGAAGCTGTAGGACAATTATATGTTGATAAATATTTCCCAGAAGAGGCCAAGGTGAAGATATTGAAACTGGTGAACAACTTACGCAAGTCATTGGCAGAGCATATCGCTGCACTGAAATGGATGAGCGACAGCACAAAGATAAACAGTTTGATAAAACTGAACGCCTTTACGGTAAAGGTCGGCTATCCCGACAAGTGGCGTGACTACTCTAATCTGACAATAGACCCTCACAAGTCGTTGTATGAAAATATCAAGGCAGCCCGTTTGTGCGAGACAGAGCGCAACCTGGCGAAAAACGGTAAACCGGTTGACAGAGATGAATGGGGTATGACACCTCAAACCATTAATGCCTATTACAATCCACTGTCTAATGAAATCGTGTTCCCGGCAGGTATACTCCAGCCGCCGTTCTTCGACCCCAATGCTGACGACGCAGTGAACTATGGGGCAATAGGCGTTGTCATCGGTCACGAGATGACACATGGGTTTGACGATCAGGGCAGCATGTTTGATGCTAACGGCAATATGGTAAACTGGTGGACAGCCACCGATAGGGCTAATTTTACTAAGGCTACGGAGAAACTGGCTGCACAGTTTGACCAGTTGATAGTTGTCAAGAACGAACACGGCAATGGCAAATTGACTTTAGGTGAGAATATTGCTGACCAGGGAGGATTGCGCATTGCTTATGATGCCTTCAAAAAGACAGAGCAGGGTCAGAGCAATGAAAAAATTGACGATTTTACTCCAGACCAGCGCTTCTATCTGAGCTACGGCCGTATTTGGGCAGAGAACATTACGGATGAGTCCGCTTACCAGCAGACAAAGAGCGATCCTCACAGCCTGGGTAGATGGAGAGTGAATCAGACTTTACGCAACATCGATACGTTCTTCAAAGCATTTAATATTAAAGAAGGCGAGAAGATGTACCTTGCTCCTGAAGAAAGAGTCGTTATTTGGTAATTTTTACATTTATTTACTTTGCACATTTCTGTTATTGACCTATCTTTGCGGATGAAAGGAAATAAAGATTATAATTTGATTTATGAGACAATATAAAATTGTAAACAATGTTGTCGGATGGATAGTGTTTTGTATAGCCGCTTTCGTCTATTGCTCCACTATTGAACCGACTGCCAGTTTCTGGGATTGCCCTGAGTTTATAACTACAGCATATAAAATGGAAATAGGCCACCCGCCCGGCGCACCATTCTTTATGCTGTTTGGTAACTTCTTCACTCAGTTTGTCAGCGACCCCTCGCAAGTGGCAAAGATGGTTAATATTATGTCAGCGCTGCTCAGTGCGACATGTATATTGTTTTTATTTTGGACGATAACCCATCTTGTCCGCAAACTGATTTGTGACGAGGGAGAGGTAAAAACAACGTCGCAGCTGATAGCTATCATCGGTTCAGGAGTGGTAGGCGCCTTGGCATACACCTTCAGCGATACTTTTTGGTTCAGTGCAGTGGAAGGCGAAGTGTACGCTTTCTCATCCATGTTTACCGCATTGGTGTTCTGGCTTATCCTGAAGTGGGAAGACAATGCTGACCAACCGCACAGCGACCGTTGGTTGGTGCTGATTGCCTATTTGATGGGACTTTCCATCGGTGTTCACCTCTTGAACTTATTGTGTATTCCGGCAATAGTCCTGATATATTATTACAAGAAGAATAAGGACGCTACGCTCAAAGGTTCGCTGATGATGTTGGCATTGTCATTTGTACTGATATTTGTTATCCTGTACGGCATCGTGCCTGGACTGGTGAAAGTGGGAGGCTGGTTTGAGTTATTTTTTGTCAACACACTGCATATGCCATACAATACAGGCGAAATACTGTATATGTTCCTGCTGATACCTGTAGTGCTCTGGAGTATATACGAGGGCTATACCGGGAAAAACAAGGTTCGGATGTGCCTGTCATTTATTGCCTCCGTGGCGATGCTTGGCATACCGTTTTATGGTCACGGCGCAACGAGTGTCGTGTGCGGTATTATCATTCTGGGTGCAATGTGGTACGTGCTTTTCAAAGTTAAGAAAGTGACGTCTCATCTGTTGTTGCCACGAATTCTGAATACCACGATGCTGTGTTTCCTGATGCTGATGATAGGTTATTCGTCATATGCATTGGTTGTTATCCGTTCGTATGCTAACCCACCGATGGATCAGGGCTCGCCTGAAGACGTATTCTCGTTGGCAGAGTATCTGAACCGTGATCAGTATGGCTCTTATCCGCTGCTTTACGGACCGGCATACACATCACAGGTGAAGCTGGAACGCGAAGGAGAATACCTTGTCCCCGTCCGTACGACAGGTGCGCCGATATATGTCCGTCAGGAGAAAACGGAAACCGGAGAGTCTGACCGATACAAGAAGATTGGCAATAAAGGCGAGTACGTTTATGCGCAGAATATGCTGTTCCCTCGTATGTGGGATGACAAGCACGCCCAAGACTATGAGTCATGGATGGGTGGTGTGAAAGGTCATATGGTGGATTATGAGAGAGGAAGTCAGACTGTTCAAGTCAAAGTGCCGTCGCAATGGGAGAATATTAGATTTTTCTTCTCGTATCAGATGAACTTCATGTATTGGCGTTATTTCATGTGGAATTTTGCCGGTCGTCAAAATGATGTTCAGGGTCATGGAGAAGCTGAGCACGGAAACTGGATTTCCGGCATACCTTTCCTTGACAATCTCCGCTTGGGTGACCAGAGCAAGTTGCCTGATGATCTCAAATCCAATAAAGGACATAACGTGTTCTATATGTTACCGTTGTTGTTAGGATTATTAGGTCTTTTCTGGCAAGCTTATCGCGGAAAAAAAGGAATTCGCCAGTTCTGGGTCGTATTTTTCTTGTTCTTTATGACGGGTATTGCCATTGTGCTTTATCTGAATCAGACACCGACGCAGCCGCGTGAGCGTGACTATGCCTATGCTGCTTCGTTTTATGCTTTTGCCATATGGATTGGAATGGGTGTGGTAGCTATTATTGAATGGTTGAAGAAACTGAAAATAAACGAGACTATAACTGCGTCAGTGGTATCGTTGATTTGTGTCTTAGTGCCGATACAAATGGCAAGTCAGACTTGGGATGACCACGACCGAAGCGGTCGTTACACATGCCGTGACTTTGGCCAAAACTACCTGAATTCTCTTCAGACTGAGGGATATCCTATTATTTACACAAATGGCGATAACGATACATATCCGTTATGGTACGCGCAGGATACAGAAGGCAAACGCACTGATGTTCGTGTATGTAACCTGAGCTACTTGCAGACAGACTGGTATATCGACCAACTGAAGCGTCCTGCTTATGAAGCCCCTGCAGCACCGATAACATGGGAGAGATCTGAGTATATGTCAGGTACAAATGATTATATACAGGTCCAGCCTGAGATGAAGTCGCAGATTGACGCACTGTATAGGGAAAATCCGGAAGAGGCTAAGCGTATGCTTGGTGACAACCCATATGAGTTGAAGAATATTCTTAAATATTGGGTGCGTAGCAAGGATCCTCAGATGCACGTCATTCCGACGGACAGTATCATTATTACGGTTAATAAAGAAAACGTCCGCAATTCGGGTATCCGTATGATTTCAGATTCAATCCCTGACTATGTCTGCATGAAGATAGACAAGAGCGCTTTGCACAAGAATCATCTGATGATGCTTGAAATGCTGGCCCAGTCAGACTGGAAGCGTCCTATCTATTATGCTGCCACTGTCGGGAAAGACCTTTACCTGAACTTGAGCGATAACTTTATCCAGGAAGGCTTGGCATATCGTGTATCGCCGTTCAACACAAACGGTCAATTTGTAGATGCAGACAAAATGTATGACAACATTATGAACAAGTTCAGGTATGGCAATATCAGTGACCCGAGTCTGTATTTGGACCAGACTGTGAGAGGCATGTGCCTGACCCATCGCAGGATGTTCTCAGTCCTCGCAGATGAGCTCATTCGTCGTGGTGACAAAGAGCGTGCCTTGAAAGTCTTGGAGAAAGGCGAGAAGGAGATACCTGACTATGCGGTATCATATACCCAAAATATTGGTGGAACGACAGAAATCGCCCGTGCATGGTCGCAGCTGGGCAAGAAAGACAAAGCGGTGAAACTGCTCACAAAGGTGGTGGAATCTTCTAAGCAGTATCTGGATTGGTACATGTTATATTCATCCAATAGTTTGTCTTCGAATGCGTATGAGTGCTCTGTCCGCTTGACGGAAATGCTCACTGCAATAAACATAATGCGTAAAGAAGGGTTGCCTAATGCCGAGAAATACATGGCAGAGGCAGAGCAGTATTACGCAGCGCTGAACGCTAAAGGTGTAAATATTAATCTTGGAAACTAATGTTTATTGAACAACCGCCATTGTGGTTTCGTTGGATTTATCCCGATGCCCTTTGGCGGTTGGATAAAAAACATAGGGCTGTTTTCCTGACATTTGACGACGGCCCTGTTCCCGATGTAACTCCTCGGGTATTGGAAATCTTGGATCATTACCACGTAAAAGCCACATTCTTTATGGTGGGCGATAATGTCAGGAAGCATCCGAAAGAGTTTGAGATGGTTAAGAATGCCGGGCATCGGTTGGGTAATCATTCCTTTAACCATATTGGCGGAATGCGCCACGGCATCAGGAGTTATATCAATAATTTTGACAAGGCCAATGAATATATACACTCCAATCTGGTACGGCCGCCTTATGGCTGGATGAAATGGGAGCAGTATTTTTTCCTGCGCCAGCGCTACAGGTTGGTTATGTGGGATGTCGTTACCCGAGATTACAGTAAAAAACTGACGGCAGAAGACGTGCTTTTTAACGTGAAGCGTTTTACCCGTAACGGATCAATCATTACCTTTCATGACTCCTTGAGGAGTGCGGAGAAATTGTGGTATGCCTTGCCAAAATCCATTGAGTGGCTTCAGTCCGAAGGCTATCAATTCAAAATGTTGCCATAGGTGTTTCGCCTATGGCAACATTGTTTATATATCTTTCATGCAAAAGCGATATCAATGGTGCGTAGGTAAAATATTTTTTTGCTGATAAATGCTCTGTTCCACAGGCTGGAATGTAAAACTATATGTGAAAAAATTTTCTTCCTTTCGGTGTGCCGTACATCAGGAAGCGGTTGGCAGATGATAGTAAGACCGATATTTTAGAACGAGTCGTCATTCATCTCCTTCATGGCATTGTTGATCTCTTCCTGGAATGCATTGCCGGAGGAGTTGGCGTTGCTTCTACGCTGACGTTGGAGAGAAGAGGAGCCTTGTCCGCTGTAATTGCCTTTATTGTTTCTGAAGAAGTTACCTCTCATAGAGATAGGTGCAGTTGTACTGATACGTTTCCACACTTCCTGATAGCTTTCTTTTCCGTCAGCAGAGGTGTAAGCAATGACTAGCCAATTGTTGCCTTGAACTTCGGTGCGGATGGTTTTATTATATTTTTTTGCGGCCACGGTGTCAGTGCATGCCGTTATCTCCCGCTTGAATGTGGAGTCATTGAGTTGAATGTACATACCGTTTTCAGTGATCACACTTCCCTCGGCAGAAGTCTTGATGGTGATATCCTGGTACATACCGGTACTTCCGACGAGTTTAAGACATGGCACAAGTTGCATATGGACCTGTCCGCCTGTTTCTTTGATGTTGCACGCTTGCCAGACGCCTTCCAGTGGCGAATGTTTGAAACCCATCATGCCTGACATGTTTTGTCCTCCGCGTGTGGGTGCTTGCCGTTGTTGGCGCTGCTGTGTGTTTTGTGCAAAAGCAGGCATACAAACTACTGCAAATGTAATGATGCTGAGTGCGCAGATAATGTGATTCTTTTTCATTTCTTTTAAAATTAGTTCTAATTAAACTCGGCAAATATACAAAAAAAATAAGAAAATCAATATATTGCAGAATTTTATCAATAAAAATTGATAGAAGGAAGGGAGTCGCTGAAGAATTTCAGGATGTGCGGCAAAAAAGCTGTGCTTATTTTTTTGAGTTAAGTAATGAGGATGGGTTATAATGCTGGTTGTTGGGAACAGAGGCACGGCCTGTGCCTGTATTCATTAGGGATTTCAGTTCTGGGAGATGATACCAATACACGCCACGTGGTGTACTGTTGTGCTTGTGACAGAGATAGGCAGCCATGCCTACGACTTCTCCCATCATGGCGATTGTCCGCATTACTCTCGTTGTCCCAAGTGCGACATGTGTCTCACTGATATTGCGTCCTGCCATGAAGAGATTTTCCACATTGCGCGAATAGAGGCATCTGTAGGGTATTCCGTATGCATCTTTCAGGCGTCTGTGTATTGTAGCGGATTTGTACTCCCTGCCGGGGAAATTTATATGATTGACAGAGTCGGGGAAATGAAGGTCTATGCTCCATGTTGTCGCACATGTGGCATCCTCGTGATACACATTTTTCAATATGTCTTCTTCTTTCAATATATAATCGCCCATAAGGCGCCGTGACTCGCGCTTGCCGGCCAAATATGCGACCCATCCCAGTTTGCGGTGAGCGAATCTGGCTTTGTTCTTGGAATGATTTTTCAACCAGCTCCAAGTGCCATATACGGCCAACAAGCCATAATCTCTGATTTGTTCTGCCTGCGTAATCTGATTCTTGTTCATTCCAGTCTCCCATGTCCATTCGCCTTTCAGGACCTGGTCACAGTTGTCATCATTAACCCCCATACCATAGTCAAATTCTGGAAAATTTTCCTTTCCTTTGACGGAATACCACTGCACGGAGGCTCCCATTGTCAAAGAGTCGGGCTCTGCCGGCGCATAGATTTCATTAAATTCGGATGAGCCTTCACGTCCCATGCGGAAATCTGCTCCGGCAAGATATCCTATATTCGCATCCCCTGTGCAATCTGCGAAAAGGGGTGCTTCCAGTATGATTTGATGACCTGACTCAATGTGTCTGATGATGACCTCTGATATTTTACTGCCTTGTTTTTCAACTTTGACAGCATGATAGTTAGGCAACAGTGTGACATTGGGCTCAGCTTTAAGGAAAGAGTCTTTTTTAGCGTCTTCATAATAGTCTTTCGGCTTTGCATTACCGCCGCGTGACGGTCCGAACTCACACAACATGCGTCCAAGGTTAGGATAATTGCCGACCTCAACGAGCCCGCCAAGGTGAACGCGTATTTCGGAACTATTGTTGCCGCCCCATACGGGCCGGTTGTTGACCAAAGCCACTTTTAATCCAAGACGTGCGGCAGAAACGGCGGTGCACATGCCGCCTACACCTCCGCCGATAACAACGAAATCATAGTGTTGGCTTGTGGTTTGGATAGGGTTGAGTTGGCGGCGCCAACTATCGGGGGCAGCAGATGGGGGGACATCGTTGTCGTTCGTCAGATATATCGCATCGCAACGTCCGTCAAAACCTGTCATATCCTGAAGGGCAATCTTGCAAACACCTTTTTTGAGTGCAGATTGCCCTACATGAGTCCATGTCCATGTTTTCTCAGTATCTCCAGAGATACTCAGGCGCTTGCCGTTGATGACTACGCAGAAACTTCCGGGACCTTTGCCCTTGTACCATGGTGATGTCCAGTTATAAGTACGTACATATACATTGTATGTCCCCGTCTGTTGGACATTAAAGACTGTTTCGGCATCTTGGACGGGACGCCCCATGCCATGAGCAATAATGTAGGGAGAACCCATGATGTCCATGAACTGCTGGTCTATCTGCCATCCACCCTTGTCAGAGAAAGCTTCAGCCTCTAACAATATTCTGTCTGCGTTCATGTATAAGCATGATATAGTGCAGATTAATATAACGCAAAAACGTTTCATAACGTTTCCTTTTATTTATTGCCACTTCAAATTTATATAAATTTTTCTTACAAGGAGTTATTTTGCGAAACTGATTTTGGCTAACACAAAAAATAAAACTAATTTTGTATGCTTATTTATAAGGATTATTCAGATGAAAAAAATTTGTCTCTTCTTTGCGCTTGTTTTTTCCCTTGTGCATGCGGATGCGGTTCTGAATGAAAAGAATCTGGAGCATACATTAGGGGTCCTCCGTGTGGAATTAGCCACTACATATAATGACCTTAAGCAAAGTACAGAACAGATAAAGAAGCACTCTGAACTGCAACATCAGAGGATGATAAACACCATGCAAAAGAGTAACCAGGTTGCACTGATGCTCTATTCCCAGAAATCAAATTACACCTTCAACATGACCTATGTATGTCATGAGGCTTCGGAGATGTACCATGAATTTACTGCCCACATGCTGCCTTACGGGCGCATTATGCAGCGTCTGGACGCTGAGATTATACGCTACAGCAGGCTTATTCATACGTTGCAGAGTCTTCCGCCATCACTGGTTAAAGACAAGCATAAACCAGCGCATGAGCATAAATATCAACCTCAACAGGCAGAGAATCATATTGACACACTTCGTATGAAGATTGATTCCGCTGGTATGAAAAAACATCTCTTCTTCCTTTCCGACAAAGGCAAGGAAGACCGTGCGGAATGTATCGGGTTTGCCAGAATCATTCTGAAACGATACAAAGACATGCGTGAAGATATCAGTCGTGACAGTGAACACTATGAGCATCTTAAGTTGCACTTAAAAGAAATATATGATTATGCACAAAAGCGTTATAAAGATATCCAGCAGAGCATTTTTATCAACGGTGAGGAAAGTTATTTCAGCATCCTTTCACATTTCAACCGCTCCATCCGACAAACAAAACGTGACCTGATTGACAAATATGAGAATAAAAATTATGAGTATAACCACATCAAGAGTGAATGGCGTGGCTCTATCGTGTTCGGGTTAGTATTATTTGTTGTTATTTATATCACAGTTTCGTTTATTCTCAGCAACATTATTGTCAGGCTTTTGATGAGAAAAATCAAGAGATTGCGCGAGAACAAAGAGATGCAACTAAAAGCTGATTGCTTCATCATAGCAGGCAGTTCGTTACTCTTCGCTATCGCTATGATAATTGTCAAAACGATAATGCACCACAACTTTATCGTGATGGCAAGTCAGTTGCTTGTAAGTTATGCGTGGCTGATTACTACAATTCTTGTTTCGCTGCTTATACGCTTAAATGGAGAACAGATAAAAGGAGCGTTACGCATGTTTATGCCTATCATGACGCTCGGTTTTATCGTCATTATCTTCCGCATAATCTTCATACCAAACACGTTGGTCAACCTCGTTTTTCCACCGATAATGCTTCTGTTTACAATATGGCAATATGTCGTTTTGCGCCATGCCGGTAAGGACGCTACGATGAATGATAAAATATATTCTTGGATATCGTTATTCCTCATGTGCATCGCTACCGTCATTTCTTGGGCAGGATACGTATTGATGGGTGTGCAAATCTTTATATGGTGGCTCATTTTGCTGATGCTCATTTTAACCGTAACATGTGTTTACGATTTCCTCACTACGCAAGAGCAGAAGTATCTTCAGAAAAAACTCAATTTAAAGAAGGCGCCTGAACGTGGTTGGCTTAAACGAAACGGGAATGAGATTGCATCCACATGGTTTTACGATTTACTCCTGATGGTTGTATTGCCGATATGTATTATCCTTTCCATCATAATGTCTTTCTATATGGCGGCACAGGTGTTCGACCTGACGGATATATGTATGCGTGTATTTTTCACTCCTTTTGTAGACATTCCTGGAGTATGCCGTCTGTCTGTTGCGAAAATTACGATGTTGGCAAATTTATATTTCGTATTTAACTACGTTTGCTACGTTGTCAAGTCTACCTATAGAACACTTCGTATCCGTCATATCAAAAGCAAGAACAAGGGTGCTGCTGTTGCGACCAACCAAGCCAACTTTACGTTATTTTACAATATTACGGCCATAGTAGTTTGGGGTAGCTATTTTATTATGATTCTTGTCGTTTTGCAAGTTCCCAAGAACGGTATTTCCATAGTAACGGCAGGTTTGGCTACTGGTCTCGGTTTTGCCATGAAAGATCTTTTGGAAAACTTCTTCTACGGTATCTCTCTGATGACAGGCCGCTTGCGCGTGGGAGATTGGATAGAATGCGACGGGATACGCGGGAAGGTTGATTCGATTACCTATCAGAGTACATCTATTATAACTGACGACGGCAGTGTCATAGCCTTCCTCAACAGTGCCTTATTTACCAAGAATTTTGAGAATTTGACACGCAACCACTCTTATGTTAAGTCAAAGGTTAAGATAGGTGTGTCTTATGGCAGCGATATTGATAAGATACGTAAGATACTTGTTGACAACATCAGTGCCATGGCGTATAAGAACAAAAACGGGCGCGATGTCATGGATACGAAAAAAGGTGTCAACGTCTTGCTTGCAGAATTTGGCGACAGCAGCATAGAGTTGGTTGTGGTTTATTGGACGCTTGTATCAGAGAAAATTGGATTTGATTGCAAAGTGAACGAAATGATATATAACACACTGAATAAACATCATATAGAAATACCATTCCCGCAACGTGACTTGCATATTATATCTCATCCACAACAAGCACCGAAGAATAAAAAGGGTAAAGGCGTAGCAAGTGAATAACCAGCTTTTAGAAGAAATACGGCAATCCCGGAGAATGTCTTTTGCGTATCAACTTAAGCTTACCGTCGGCTTGAGTTTGCCTGCCATTATGGCGCAGTTGTCTACTATCCTAATGGAGTATATTGATGCTTCCATGGTCGGACATCTCGGCGCAGAGGCCTCTGCCGCCATAGGATTGGTCTCCACAAGTATTTGGCTGTTTGGTGGAGTTAATAATTCTATTGTCAGTGGTTTTTCTGTACAAGTGTCCCATGCAATAGGTGCAGCAGATTTTGAAAAAGCGCGTAGTATTTTGCGCCAGTCCATTTTATCTTCTCTCTGTTTATGTCTGGTAATTCTTTCAGTCGGCGCAGCCATCGCACCGCATTTGCCATACTGGCTCGGTGGCGATGAGTCAATCCGACACGATGCGACTCTTTATTTTCTTATTTTTATACTTTCATTACCAGCGTGGCAACTCAATTATTTAGGAGCAAGCATGTTGCGCAGCACAGGTAATCTGCGCTTGCCGAGTATGCTTAATGTCATGTGTTGTCTGTTAGATGTTGTATTTAATTTTGTGTTGATCTTTCCTTCCAGAATCATTGACTTGGGCGGAATTACCATATTTCTCCCCGGTGCAGGCTGGGGTGTTGCCGGAGCTGCGCTGGGAAGTGTGTTAGCGCATGTTGTCACAGCTTCCTTGATGCTTTACTTTCTCTTTGTGCGTTCACCGGAGTTGAAATTGTGGCGTCGTCCTGGTTCATTTAAACCGCAAGGCCGCATTTTGATGAAAGCGGGAAGGATCAGCTCTCCGATGATGTTTCAGCATATCATCATGTGTAGCGCTCAAATATGTATAACGGCTATTGTCGCACCTTTGGGCATCATACCCATTGCTGCAAACTCATTTGCTATTATTGCGGAAAGTTTGTGCTACATGCCAGGATATGGTATTGGCGATGCGGCGACAACACTAGTCGGGCTGTGTATTGGTGCCGGAAAACGCGAATTGGCGAAAAAGTTCGCTTATTCGGCAGTATTTTTAGGAATGTCTGTCATGACTGTCATGGGTATAATTATGTATGCCTTTGCGCCTTTTATGATGTCGTTGATGACTCCTAATTATGCGATTATGGCGTTAGGTGCAGAGATTCTGCGCATCGAAGCTTTTGCGGAACCCATGTTTGCGGCATCCATCGTCTCCTACTTTGCCTTTGTGGGCGCTGGAGACACCTTCAAACCATTCCTCATGAATGTAGGTAGCATGTGGATTGTGCGAATAACCTTGGCGGCTTTACTGGCTTCCAGTATGGGATTGAGGGGAGTATGGATAGCTATGTGCATTGAGTTGTGCTGCCGAGGCTTCATCTTCCTTTTCCGCTTACATAAAGGTTGGTGGCTTCCTCAACAAGAAATGAGTAAACAAACGATAGAATAATTAATTACAAAAAAAACGATTTATGCAAGAACTTAAAGATATTCAGTTGGGCGGAGAGCGTCCTCTCTTTGAAAGTTATCACTTATTGCTGGATAATGTCACGATTACAGATGGCGAATCGGCAATTAAGGAATGTAGCGATATTATAGTAAAAAATTGCCATTTCATCGGTAAATATCCGCTTTGGCATGTCCATGGTTTCGAGGTCTCCAATACTCATTTTGCTGTTGGGGCACGCTCTGCACTGTGGTATTCTGATAACCTGAAAATGACAGATACTGTCATTGATGCGCCTAAGATGTTCAGAGAGATGCATGACTTGGAATTGACTAATGTTACTATAAATGATGCTGACGAGACCTTCTGGAGATGTAAAAATATTGTGGTCAATAATGTCAAAATACACGAAGGAACATATCCTTTTATGTTTTCAGAGAATATTAAGGTAGACCATTTAGAGGCAGATAGTAAATATGTTTTCCAATATGTCAAAAATGTGGAGATTCATAACTCAAATATTATAACGCGTGATGCATTTTGGGAGACGGAGAATGTTACGGTTTACGATTCTTATATAGACAGTGAATTTCTCGGCTGGCACTCCAAGAATTTGCGATTTGTGCGTTGTAAGATTGCCGGAACCCAGCCTCTCTGCTATATCGACAACCTTATTTTGGAAGACTGCGAACTTGATTCTGCTTGCGATTTGGCTTTTGAGTATTCAGAGGTTTATGCCGATATCAAGGGGCATGTTCTCAGTATCAAGAATCCCCGGACCGGCAGGATTGTGGCGGATAGTATAGGAGAAGTTATTATCGACAAGAACATCAAGGGTCCTGCCGATTGTAAGATAGAGATTCGTAAAAATTGATATTATTGACGGCGCAGAATGCTGTTCAGTACGCGACAGGTGGAGACAAGTTCACCTGTCGTGTTGTATATATTGACATTCCAAAGGTGTGTGCGATGCCCTTGGTGCAGTATTTTGGCTTTGGCATATAATGTGGTACCTATAGGAGCGGGCATGACATGATTGCCTGTTACCTGTGCTCCCATTGCGAACTCGTTTTCTCCGAGTGCTTGTATGCTGCCTATCCCTGCCAGCGTTTCTGCTAAAGCCAGTGATGCGCCACCATGAAGATAACCGAAAGGTTGGCATGTCCGCTCATCCACAGGCATTGTTGCCTCGACCTCAGTGGCAGATGCTTTTGTAATGGTTATTCCCAAATTGGCGACAAGAGAATGGGCCATTTTTTTGTTGATTTCATCGAGCGAATACATATTGTTATTTTGTTCGTTTTTTTACAGGGTCGCAGGTAAGGTTGATGCCCAGTTTGGCAAAAATCCTGCGGTCCACCTCACTTAGCATTATTGTTGCGTGGGCTTGACAGCCTCTGAGTCTTGGCAGTTGATCTAATGCTTTACGACAGTTTTCATCGGTTTTACTCAATACGCTCAATGCCACGAGCACCTCGTCGGCATGCAACATCGGGTCTTGTCCTCCGAGGTACTCTGTCTTGGTTTTCTGTATCGGTTCAATTAAGTCTTGCGGCAACAGCTTGATACTGTGGTCTATACCTGCAAGATGTTTGGTGACGTTAAGCAATAGTGAGGATGATGCTTCCAGCAGCGGGTTGGCAGAGGCAGTGATAATAGTGCCGTCTTCTAGTTCCATGGCAGAGATGGCCCACTCAGAGTTTTCCTGGCGTTCTTTTGCCGCCACAGTGGCTTTGCGGTAGTCTGTAGTAATTTTTGCTTGCTTGAGAAGAAGCGACAACTTGTTGACCTCATTGTCATTGCATGCGCCTTCTGCCATTTTGTTCAGTGCGATGTAGTAACGGCTGATGATTTCCTGCAGTGATGCCTCTTGGCAGATTTTGTCATCTGAGATACAGAATCCGACCATGTTGACACCCATGTCTGTTGGGCTCTTGTAAGGGCAGGTTCCGTAAATGCCTTCAAATATAGCTGTCAGTACGGGAAATATTTCCACGTCGCGGTTATAGTTGATGGCAACTTTGTTGTAAGCGTCAAAATGATACGGGTCTATCATGTTGACGTCATTCAAGTCAGCTGTAGCCGCCTCATAGGCGATGTTTACGGGATGTTTCAAGGGGAGGTTCCACACGGGGAAAGTCTCGAATTTGGCATAGCCGGCTTCAACTCCGCGCCGGTGTTCATTATATAATTGAGACAGGCATACCGCCATTTTTCCGCTGCCCGGACCCGGTGCGGTGACGATGACTAACGGGCGTGTTGTCTCCACATAATCGTCTTTTCCGAAACCTTCATCTGAATCTATCAATGAGACATTGTTTGGATAGCCCTCAATGGTATAATGATAGTATGAGCGTATGCCCAGACGTTCCAGACGCTGGCGGTAATTGTCTGCGCTGCTTTGTCCGTTATAGTGGGTGATGACAACGCAACTCACCAGAAAACCACGCTTCATGAATTCAACCCTCAGACGCAGCACGTCCTCATCGTATGTAATGCCCAAATCCTGGCGTATCTTATTCTTCTCTATATCAATGGCACTGATAACGATAATGATTTCTGCGGAGTTGGATAGTTGCTGTAACATTCTCAACTTACTGTCAGGCTGAAAACCTGGCAAGACGCGAGTCGCATGATAGTCATCAAAAAGTTTTCCGCCAAGTTCAAGATAAAGCTTGCCCTTGAAGTGAGCGATTCTTTCTTTAATCTTCTCGCTTTGAATCTTAATATATTTTTCGTTATCAAACCCTTGTACCATATAGTGATTCTTTTCTTTTTCAAATACAAAATTACATTTTTCTATAGTGTTGTCATAGGAATTAATAAAACTTTTTGCTGCTTTATTTAAGATAATTTAGCCGCTATGAGAGTTGGTTTGTGCCGATAAGTCTTACATTCCATAGGTTAGAACGTAAATTCCATACTATGGAATGTATGTTCTACGGGATGGAACAGAGAAAGTATCGAAGTGTGTTGATACATCCTTCATGGATGATGCAGTCAGGGATTCCTCTCGGGGAAAGACCAAAGAGAGTTATGTAGAATCTTTTATCCGGTTTTATCGGTAGAAATGAGGTAAATATCCATGAGATTTTGTGCTCGGGACATGCAGAGAGTAATGGGAATATTAAGTGTGTGAAAAAATCTTCCCTTCTTCGTTATAACAACAGAAGGGAAGATTTCTTTTGTGCATTGGTGCCGGAAACATCTTATGACCGGCGGTTTGCCCAATCTTACTGTGCGGATGTATCGGCAGGGAATGTAAAATCAGTCTTCTCTACACCATCTCCATATATGGTCTTGAAGTCATCGCGCATAGAAATGACGTGGTAGCCGGCTTCGTGCCACTGTAAGCCCAAAGCAAGGGCTTTCTCGCGGTTGGCGTGATCGCGCACATCATCGTCTGCAATCAGCATGAAAGCGGCTGAGCGGTAAGTGGTATTGCTTAGTGCAAAGTTGTGCATGGCAGCATCACCGCCACTATTGCCGAATGATAGCACCGGCACTTTGCCAATCTCTTGTGAGATTTGCAGCACTTTGTTTGTCTTCAAGTTCTTGATGATGAGTTCGTCTGTGCGGATAATGCTTTCCTCCTTGCCCATCGTATAATTTACACCGGCATCGGTGCCTTGGCTTGTGGAACTTAGTCTCACGTCCATTCCAATGACATGGTTCGGTTTGATACCGATGGCATCCACCAGTGCTCGACAGATAAAGCGGTCTGAACCAGTGACAACATAGATTGTAAATCCGTGGGCTCTCAGGTAGTCGAATACTTGTAGCATGGGTTTATAAAAACTTTGTGCGTAAGTCATACCTTTAAATCCATTGGCATCTTTTGCAGCATATGCTTTGACATAAGTGTCAAATTCTGCCAGCGTCATACCGGCGTATGCCTTGGCAGCAGCTTGGGCATGTTTCATGTCAAAATTCGGAGGCAGCGGCGTGCCGTTACGGACAAAGTTTCTGATATCCATAGCGGTTTCTTTTACATCATCGGGGGCAATTGGGGCATATGTGGTGTCATCCAGTACGCGATACTCCAAAAGGTTGTATTCAAAGTAGGTGGGATAGAGTTCACCGATGAAGGTCCCATCCATGTCAAATGTGGCAATACGGTCTTTCCGAGTGATATAATTCTTGGAATCCGGATTAGTTACATCTTCAACATACTCTTGTAATGTATTCAGTGCCTCGCAGGAATTCCACAGCGTAAAGTAGTCTTTTTCAGCCGGAGAATCGTTGTCGTCATCTGAGCAGGCGCAAAAAAGTCCGATGAAAACGAAGAAAAACAGATAAATTTTAGAAGTGTTCATGTGTGTGACGTTTGTTTATTCTGCTAAAGGAATAATAAACTTAAGCGTTTCGGTATTTAAAAATAATAGAGCGTGATTTTGACAATCATGCTCTATTTATTTTATACTGACATGTGTATTAATTTAGTCTGCCAATTTTGCACTGATGAACTCACGGTTCAAACGTGCGATGTTGGCGATTGACTCATTCTTTGGACACACTGCTTCGCAAGCGCGGGTGTTGGTACAATTACCGAAACCCAACTCATCCATTTTTGCAACCATAGCTTTAGCACGTTTAGCAGCTTCTACGCGACCTTGAGGCAGAAGCGCCAACTGGCTGACTTTGGAGGAGACAAATAACATGGCAGAACCATTCTTACATGCAGCCACACATGCACCGCAACCAATGCAAGTGGCGCAGTCCATAGCTTCGTCAGCATCTTGCTTCGGAATGAGTATGGCGTTGGCATCCTGTGCCTGACCAGTGCGGATAGATGTGTATCCACCAGCTTGAATGATTTTGTCAAATGCGCTGCGGTCTACCATGCAGTCCTTGATTACAGGGAATGCAGCAGAACGCCAAGGTTCAATGGTAATAACGTCACCGTCATTAAACTTGCGCATGTAGAGTTGGCATGTTGTGGCACCTCGCTCTGTTTTGCCATGAGGAGTTCCGTTAATATATAGGGAACACATACCACAGATGCCTTCGCGGCAATCGTGGTCAAATACAAAAGGCTCTTTGCCTTCCTCGATGAGCTGTTCGTTGAGGATGTCAAGCATTTCAAGGAAAGAGGTATCGCCAGGGATATCCTTCATTTCCTTCTCTTCAAAATGACCTCTATCCTTAGGACCATTCTGTTTCCAATATTTAACTGTGAAACTTATTATCTTTTCCATGATTAGTTCTTATAGTTACGTGTTTGTACCTTTATGATTTCATACTCAAGAGGTTCCTTATAAAGAACGGGAGCAGTCTCGTCATTGCCCTGATACTCCCAGCAACCTACATAGAAGAAATTCTCATCATCACGCTTAGCCTCACCTTCTTCAGTCTGATGCTCTTCACGGAAGTGGCCACCGCATGACTCCTCGCGATGGAGGGCGTCATAGGCAATCAACTCACCCATGAGAATGAAGTCACGGAGGTGGATAGCCTTGTCCAACTCAACGTTTAAGCCTTTCTTTGTACCAGGAATGAAGAGGTTAGTGTTGAATTCATTGCGGATTTCTTTAAGGAGTTTCAAACCTTCCTCAAGGCCTTCCTTCGTGCGGCCCATACCGACATGCTCCCACATGATGTGACCCAATTCCTTATGGATAGAGTCTACAGAGCGTTTTCCCTTGATGTTCATCAAGCGGTCCATTTCAGCGTCAACGGCATTCTCTGCCTCTGCAAACTCGGGAAGGTCTGTGGAGAGACGCGGCCAGATAGCCTGATCTGCCAGGTAATTCTGGATAGTGTACGGCAGTACAAAGTAACCGTCAGCAAGACCTTGCATCAGAGCTGATGCGCCGAGGCGGTTTGCACCATGGTCAGAGAAGTTACACTCGCCGATAGCAAACAAACCGGGAATTGAGGTTTGCAATTCATAGTCTACCCAGATACCACCCATTGTATAGTGAATGGCAGGGAATATCATCATCGGGTTGTAGTACTTGACACCATTGATTTCCTTTGCTAACTCACCTGGATTAACATCGGTGATTTCCTCGTACATATCAAAGAGGTTTCCGTAACGTGCGCGGATTTCATCAATGCCAAGTCGCTCGATTGATTCGGAGAAGTCAAGGAATACTGCCAAGCCTGTATTATTGACACCGAAGCCTTTGTCGCAACGCTCTTTGGCCGCGCGAGATGCGACATCACGAGGAACAAGGTTTCCAAATGCCGGATAACGGCGTTCCAAGTAGTAGTCACGGTCTTCTTCTGGGATGTCGCTGCCTTGAATCTCACCAGCCTGTAGTTTCTTAGCATCTTCCAACTTCTTTGGAACCCAGATGCGGCCGTCATTACGGAGGGATTCAGACATCAATGTCAGTTTAGACTGCTTGTCACCGTGAACAGGAATACATGTCGGGTGGATCTGAACGTATGATGGGTTAGCAAACATAGCACCCTTACGATAACATTGTACAGCGGCAGAACAATTGCATCCCATAGCATTTGTTGAGAGGAAGTATGTGTTACCATAACCGCCAGTGGCGATGACTACGGCGTTTGCGGTAAAGCGTTCCAATTCTCCTGTGACGAGGTTCTTTGCAATAATACCGCGTGCACGGCCATCTACAATGACAACGTCCTCCATTTCATAACGGGTGTAAAGCTTAACTTTACCCATATGTACTTGGCGTGAAAGAGAGCTGTATGCACCAAGCAACAACTGCTGACCAGTCTGGCCTTTTGCGTAGAAGGTACGGCTGACTTGTGCGCCACCGAAAGAACGGTTAGCCAACATGCCACCGTATTCACGGGCAAAAGGAACTCCCTGTGCCACGCACTGGTCGATAATGTTGTTGCTGACTTCTGCCAGACGGTAAACGTTTGCCTCGCGTGCACGGTAGTCGCCACCCTTTACTGTATCATAGAACAGGCGGTAAACTGAGTCACCGTCATTCTGATAGTTCTTTGCTGCGTTGATACCTCCTTGTGCGGCAATAGAGTGAGCACGACGAGGAGAGTCTTGAATGCAGAAATTCAGTACATTGAAGCCCATTTCACCGAGAGAGGAAGCAGCACTGGCACCTGCCAGACCTGTTCCGACAACGATAATGTCAAGCTTTAATTTGTTCTTAGGATTCACCAATCTCTGGTGAGCCTTATAGTTGGTCCATTTTTCTGCTATAGGACCTTCAGGTATTCTTGAATTAATTTTAGCCATGTTTAGATACGTTTTACTTGTTAAAGTGAACAGCAATTTCCTGCACAATCAGGGAACAATGCGAATCCCAGAATGACAGCAACAAACATTGCAATAACGACGGTTACCCAAATGATACCGATGATTTTCCAACGGTTGAACCACACTTTGCCGTTTACACCGAGTGTTTGGATGCCACTCCAGAAGCCATGGCTCAGGTGGAACCACAATGCTGCTAACCATATAAGGTAAATCACAGCAATGATTGGGTTGCTGAATGTTTGCTGAATGTAGGCATAACCGTCTGACGGGCTGTAAGGTACTGCCATGCCTGTTATTTCTGCGAACATCATGTTGAACCAGAAGTTGTAAAGGTGCAGAAGTAAGCCGCATACAATGATAATGCCTAAAACAAGCATGTTTTGTGAAGCCCACTCTACTTTTTCCGGTTTAGCAGTTACAGCATAGCGGTTGTTGCCGCGTGCCTTGCGGTTTTGGTAAGTGAGAAGGAATGCATAGAGGATATGCACTACTGCCAGAGCCGCCAATGCGCCTGTTCCAACAAGTGCATACCAGTTAGCGCCTAGAAATTCGCAGATTAGGTTGTAAGCCTCACCTGAGATAAGGGCAACGACATTCATACACGCATGGAACGTTAGAAAAAGGAACAATGCCAATCCAGTAACAGACATTATCACCTTTTTCCCAATTGATGAATTAATTAACCACATAGAATTTAATATTAATTTTAGTTTTTGATTTGTGTTGCTAAAACGTTTCTTTACCCTCTTTTAGGTATTAAAGTTCTTAATTAAAGTGCAAAAATACCAATTTATTTGTTGGAATTAAGTAGGATGATAAAGTTTTTTTGAAAAATGTATGTCTTAAGGTGGTTTTTCTTTGCAGGAAGAGGTTGCGCGACTATATGGTTTAACTATTTTCCAGATATTTGATAGTTTTTCCCGTTCTTTTCGCATAAGCGATTTCGCTTCTGGTACTCTCGCCGATGTAGCCGCCTACGTTTATGACAAATATTTCGTCCGCCATGTCAATTTTCCGTTTATGCATGTCGTCAAGCATTTCTTTTACCCCTGGCTTCCATACATCGTCATCGCCCGAGTGACCGAACAAACCGACACTTATGACGATATAGCCTTCAAGTGTCAGTTGCTTTTGAACTTCCAGAAACTGTTCTTTGAAGCGAGTGCTTCCACAGAGCGTCACTTTTTTGTAGCTTTTCGTCGGAGCAGTGTAAGGGCTGCATGCTGCAATATTTTGTTTTGCCCTCACCAATTCGATGGCTTCCTTGCCGGTCATGTGCTCAATGTCAAATCTGATGGCCAACATCCGGCTGAATCCTTTCTCCAGTTCTTTTTGAAGTCCCTCCTCGTCATGAGGGTTATAGCGCTCTGAGAGCAAGCGTGCTGCGGCTAACTTTTCTGTTTCATCTTCGATGATGTGTATTTTCCCAAAGGCGATAACGCTACGGAAATAGGTGGTATACTCCTTTGGCTGGACGCAATCTTGTCCGATGACGCAGAAGGAAGCTTTGTCGCAGTTTCTGATGGCATCTATTTTGTGACCACTCACAGCGCTGTGAAAATATAGTTTTCCTTTGTGGTAGACATAGCTGACAGGTACAGCGTAAGGGTAATTGTTGTCACCCAGGAGGGCCAATGTGCCGGAAGTTCCTTTCTGTAGGATGTCAATGCTATCTTCGTCAGAAAGTTGCTGGCGCTTTCTTCTCATTTCTCTAAATTCATTCATGTGCTTATATGCGTTATCAGGAGTTTAATGGTTTTCTGTTTCTTCCTCGTCAAGTCGGTTGCTCCAGAGATATTTTTTTGTCTCTCTGGCTATTGTGCCACTCAGCAGAAGCAGTGACACTAAATTAGGGATGGCCATCAGGGCATTCATGCAGTCGGCGATGTTCCAGATAATGTCAAGGTTGATGATGCTGCCGAAGAAAAGTGCCACGATGTAAAGTACCCGATAGAATCGGTTAGTTCTGCGGCCTTCCAGGTAGTTGACGGCACTCTCACCATAATAACTCCAACCCAGTATAGTGCTGAAGGCGAAGGTCAGGATGCCGAAGGTGAGCAGAGGCGCTCCTACATAGGGAATCTTTGAGAAAGCCACCTTTGTCAATGCTGCGCCGTCGGCATACGATATGTCAGGATAGGCCAGGATGCTGCTTACGAGGACCAGTCCGGTCAGGGCGCATATCACTACTGTGTCCCAAAATGTTCCGGTACTTGAGACAAGAGCCTGCCGCACGGGGTTTCGGGTTTGGGCGGCGGCTGCCACGATGGGTGCCGAACCCATTCCACTCTCATTGCTGAATAAGCCGCGCGCAATACCATAGCGCGCAGCCATCATCACTGTGCTACCCACAAAACCTCCTCCGGCTGCATCGGGGCGGAATGCCGACTCAACGATAAGTTGCAGTGCGGGCAGCACGTAGGCGCTGTTAATACACAGGATGGTGATGCAGCCAACCACATAGAAGAGGGCCATGAAAGGCACAAGGACGCTGCATACCCGGGCGATGATTTTTACTCCGCCTAATATGACGATGCCTGTGAGTACACAAACCAGCAGTCCAACAATCCATGTGTCGATGCCGAAGGTTTCATATGTCAGCAATGCGATGCTGTTGGCTTGCACTGTACAACCGAGTCCAAACGAGGCAAGGGCCGTGAAAACGGCGAAGAGCACAGCGAACCATTTCATACCCAATCCGTGTTCCAGTACATACATGGGGCCGCCATACCAACGTCCGTTGCTGTCTTTTACCCGGAATTTCACAGCAAGCAATCCTTCAGCGTATTTTGTTGACATACCGAACACACCTGTCAGCCAGCACCATAGTACAGCCCCGGGTCCTCCGAGTGCCACGGCCGTAGCCACACCTACGATGTTGCCCGTGCCGATGGTCGCTGCCAACGCTGTGGCCAAAGCTCCAAACTGGCTGATGTCACCGCTCGCTTGACGGTCTTTCTGTACAGAGAGACGGATGCCTGTAAGTAGTTTGCGTTGCGGAATTCTCAACCTAAAGGTCAAAAAGATGTGAGTGCCCAGCAGCAACACAATCATTGGCCATCCCCATAGGAATTTCGACAACACTACAAATACGTCATTTATTGTCTCCATATTATGTCTCTTTGTGAATATTGCGTGTACTGATATTTTGTCCTAAATGTCTCTGCCGCTCTTTGTGGGAAACAAATGGGACTTATGTGAAAAGTTTTGTAAAGGTACACATTTTCTTGTAGAGTGGAGACTTCCCTTGGAATATTATGAAACTAAATATTTCGTTTTGCAGTGCATGCCATTGTTTTGTTCCGATCAGTTTTACGTTCCATGGAATGGAATGAAGATTCTATCGTCTGGAACGTATATTCCATAGGTTGGAATGATCCTGTAGGACGGAACTGAAAAAGTGACAGGGCATAGAGGTTCCCGTGTCAGTATGAACATAATAAAATGCAGTGATATGCTCTTTGTTTCAGATACAAAGAGTCGTTTTTATCTCCCTCGTTCGGCCCAATCACCGCGGTCTAAGTTCCGGTAACCGATAGCCTCGGCGATATGCAGTGATTCTATTGTCTCAGAACCGGCAAGATCGGCGATAGTGCGGGCGACTTTAAGTATTCTTTCATATGCTCTGGCAGAGAGATCAAAGTGCTTCATTGCCGCATTAAGGCGTGCCTCGCTTTCTTCGTTTAAATGGATGTATTTTTGTAAAAGTTTGGATGTCATCTGTGCGTTGCAGTAGATGCCGCTGTGTTCCGCAAACCGTCTGCGTTGGATGTCTCTTGCTTTAATGATGCGTGCCCGTATTGCTGCACTGCTTTCTCCCTGCGGTGCTTTGGCCAAATCTTCAAAAGGTACAGGTGTGACTTCTATTTGCAAATCTATACGGTCAAGGAAAGGTCCCGAGATGCGGTTCATGTAGCGTTTGATTTGCGCAGGACTGCAGTCGCAATGGTGCGAGGGGTCGTTGTAGTAACCGCATGGACATGGATTCATGGCGGCGACGAGCATGATGGAGCATGGTAATTGAAGATTGTATTTTGCACGGCTTATGGTGATGCATCTGTCTTCAAGAGGCTGACGCAGTGTCTCAAGGACTGTGCGATTGAATTCCGGGAGTTCATCGAGAAAAAGGACACCATTGTGCGCCAAGCTTATCTCACCAGGTTTGAACACGGTGCCGCCGCCACACAAACCAACGTAAGATATGGTGTGATGGGGACTTCTGAAAGGAGGTTGTGTGATAAGTGGTGTTCCGGGAGACAGCAGACCGGCTACAGAATGGATTTGCGTCGTCTCCAAACTCTCGTGCAGTGACAGAGGCGGTAGTATGGAAGGCAATCGTTTGGCCATCATGGATTTTCCGCAGCCGGGAGAGCCTATCATGATAAGGTTGTGGCCTCCGGCGGCGGCAACTTCAAGTGCACGCTTGGTACTTTCTTGCCCTTTTACATCGATAAAATCGGCAGAAAAAGACTGTTGCTGTTCGTAAAATTCAGCTTGGATGTCAACAATTGTCGGGCTTAAACCTCCTTTACCGTTAAAGAAGTTGATGACATCGACAATACTCTTTGCCCCATATACTTCAAGGTTGTCGACAACGGCAGCCTCGCGCGCATTTTCTTCCGGGAGGATGATGCCTTTGAAGTTTTCCTGTTTTGCTTTGATGGCTATGGGTAATGCACCTTTTATAGAGCGCAGACTGCCATCCAGACCGAGTTCCCCTAACAGGACGTATTGGTGTAGCTTCTCGCGATTAACCATTTCGTTGCATGCCAATATGCCGATGGCCATTGGCAAATCATAGCCTGAGCCTTCTTTGTGAATGTTGGCCGGTGCCATGTTTATGACCGTCTGGTTGACAGGTACACGATAGTGGGTATTGGTTAATGCGGCTTTTATTCTTTCAAAACTCTCTTTGACGGCATTGTCAGGAAGGCCCACTAAAATAAATTTGACCCCACGGCTGACATTAATCTCTATCTGGACAATAGTAGCTTTGAGCCCATTCACAGCCGCACTGTAAAGCTGTGATAACATGATATGTGTGTTTATTTCAAGTATTCTTTAAGTGTTGATATTATATCTTCTTCTTTGATGTCTCTTTCTACGATTATGCCTTTTTTGTTGACCAAAATTATTGCCGGCACCATCCTTATGCCAAAAGCCTTTACGAGTGGAGAGTCCCATGCTTTTTGATCACAGACATTGTAGCCGTCTATGGAGTCGCGCTTGATTATAGACAAGGCACTGACAGTGTCTGTATTCAGACAAATATTCAGGGCTTCAACGTCGTAATGTTGTTTTCTTATCTCTTTTGAGGCAATGGCCAGTGGCCGCGAAGTATTGCTTCCCCATGATGACCATAGGCAGACAAGTGTCCATTTCCCTTTGAAAGTATTGTTACTGATGTTTTCGTTTTGGAGTGTCGTGGCCTTGAAAGTGGGTAGTTTCTTGCCGACGCTGCAATTTACAAGAGCATTCATCTTAGCATTCAAGGCTAATAAATGTGTTCGCGTGGGAGCATGTTTCAGCATTAAATTGAGATATTTCTCAATTTTTCCAAGATTGAGTTTTTCTGTATCAAGAAAATATTTATGGAAGACAACGAGCGAAGCGTAACTCTCAGGATGTGTTTTTATGAATTCTTCAGCTTTCTTGACTTTCTCACTTAAGCTCTTTTTGTATATATCTTTCTGGAAATCGGAGAGTAACTCATTCTCATCACTTCCTGAGATATTGAGTCGTGACAAATCGCGTGCATCGCCTGTTATCTTGATGGTTTTGCCGGGAATGCCCACAATCATCGTCTCCATGAAGTTAGGATATTGCAGGATGACAATTGTTGTGTCGCTTGCCGGGTGGGTAAGCGTAAAGACCCCGTCTTTGACTGCGATAGTGTCAAAAGAGTTCCATTCGGGAGAATAGCTGTAAGCGTAGAACTGCCCCTGTTTTAGGCTTTTGAATTTTCCTTCTATACGAATACCCTCTCCGCTTGAACAGGCAGAGAGCGTAATTAACAAAACAAGTGTATAGAGGAATGTGTGTTTCACTGTAACATCGTGTAAGGTTAAACATTCTCTCTCCAAACATATTTTGGAGAGAGAATGTCAAGCAGGATTATTTTGTTAAGAGTTGGAAGGCTGCATCTGTCGCAATCTTCTTGAATTCTAAGTCGCTGGCTGCATATTTAGCTAAAGAAGAGTCTTCTTTTACAGCTAATTTCAAGTTGTCTACAGCAAGGGAGTTGTTGTTTGTACGTGCGGCGATGATGGCCTTCAGGTAATAGGTCATAGCATCGGGCTGCTGTACAGCACTTAATGTCGTTGCGGCTGTCATGTAGTCTTTTGTAAGCAATTGAGCCAGACCGGCGCTATTGCTCTTTATGTTACCGAATGTTTTGACCGCCTGAGCGTACTTACCTTGTTTGAGGTAGAGATTACCCAATGCCTCATTGGAAGCCTCGCTGGCACTACCCTTGCCGAGGTAAGTCTGTGCTTCTTCAAGATTATTGTTGAGCAAAGCAAGAAGACCTGCATTGACATTAGGTTCGGCTGCATTGGTGTTGGCGTTCAAAGATTTTTTGATGTATTCCTGTGCCTCGCTGTAATTGCCGTTCTTGAATGCTTGTACGGCGATATCGTTATATGCACGATAGTCATTAGGATATAATGCTGCGGTTTTCTGGTAGATTTCTTTCTGTTTTGCAGCGTCATCTGTCAGTGTGGCAGAATACAGTAGTTCTTCTACGCTGAGTTTGCTGGCGTCGTCCTTGTACTGCTGCTCAATCTCTTCATCAGAACGACCGATTAAATCGTAGTTTACAGCAATACGTGAGCGGCGTAACTGAGGAAGGATTTCACTCGCTAAGTTTGTGAAAGCGGCAGAGATGTTGCGGATTTGTGTTTCACGCTCTTCAGGGTCTTGATACATAGACAACACGCGGAGAATAACCTCTTTGTCCTGAATGTTTGAAGCGGCAACAAGTTTCTGGAAGCCATCCCAGTCTTCAGCTGTGTATTTTGTATGGATATCGCTATCCAAACCAGTCTTTTTCAAAGTCTGTGCGACATATTTAGCGGTTTCTTTTTCACGATTCTTAGCCAAGTCAGTGTTCAGTTTCAAACCGCCGTCGGGAGAAGCATAAGCGGAAACCTCAACGTTTTCAAGTGCTTTGCGCTCTTGGTCAGCCTGGATGTCACGCAGAGTCTGGATAAAGTTTTGTATGGATACAGTCTTTAACTCACTGTTGCGGATTTTAGCCTGCTGAATGAGGAACTGGATATTAGCTTCTTCTTTTTGTTTGATGATGTGCTGGTATGCGTCGGGTGCGAAAGCGGCATTGGCACTCTTGAGTGTACGATTAACCAGTGCTGATGTGGCCAATACGCCATCTGCAACTTTTACATCGGGCACTTTGTATGTTTTCTTGCCTTTTTTTGCATCAAAAGTAAGGTACAACTCACTTTTTTGCATGTCAGGAACATATTGGAAGTTTGTCTTCATAGTGTAGTTGCCGCCGACACGGTAAGAGATAGTTTGGTTGTTACCTTCTACCTTTTCACCTTGGAAAGTAGCAGGTGTGCCAACTCTCTCACCATTAGCATAACGTAGGACCGGTGTTACTGTAACCGTAGCTTTAGTCTTCATATATTTCTCAGGGAAACGTCCGTTGATTGTAGCAGGAACTTGGTCTCCTACAGTTTCCAAAGGATTGGGTGTTACATTGAAGTTGTCGGCTGAAAGCGCTCCCATTTTGCTGCAAGAGCAGAGGCTTAGTCCTGTAAATGCCACAGTAATGGCGATGTAAATTGTTTTTCTCATTTTGCTTGATTATTTATGTAATAATATATTGATTTCGTTTGTGATACAAAAATAAGAATAAATTACATTATGTAGGACGAAAACGAACAAATAATTTTGCGCTGTGAACACTAAAAAAAGAGGCTCCCCGTTTGAGGGAGCCTCTTCATTATTGTGCGGCTTTCAGATTATTTCACGATAATCTTCTGCTTGCCTACGATGT
>OCTX012287174.1_pt1 | contig 31886 bp, 23 predicted proteins | sample 1539691 | NCBI WGS metagenome assembly OCTX01 (sample SAMN02144231, study PRJEB22623) | gut metagenome | biome: sheep rumen | host: Ovis aries | place: New Zealand
CAGAGCCAGCTGCGTGATGTCGATAAGCTCCTGAAACTTGATCCGGGGAATACGGAACTGCTTGCACAGAAGCACAGGCTTCTGGGGGATGCCGTCAAGGAAACAAAGGAAAGTGGAAAAGGCAGCTCTGCCGGATGGGGCAGGCTGAAGAGCGGAATCGGATGGATCTCGTTAGATTTCGTCCGCAGGATTTAAGAGTGATGGCTGGTGGAGACTGAGTTCTCTGCCAGCCTTTTTTATTTGAAATAGTCTCTTGGTGTAACACCGTAGTATTCTTTGAAAGCCTTATAGAAATTGCTGTGGTTGCTATGGCCAAGCATGGCAGATATTTCTTCAATAGAGAGGGTGGTATTTTTCATAAGAAGCACAGCTCTTTCCATTCTTTTTTCCAACAGTATTTCGGTGAATTTTCTCCCGGTCTCCCTATGTATAAGAGAAGAAATGTAGTTCGGATGGTAGTTGAAGTGAGCTGCTATATCCTTTAACGTTACAACATCCGAATGATCGCCCATATAGTCGAGGATCTGCTCCGAAACACTTTTTTGCTCAGTACCGTTCTTTTCTATTTTATATCTCCGGGCAATCTCAAGCAGAAGTGTCTGCAGCATGGATTTTAAGATCCTCTGCGTATCTTCCTTTCTGTCAGCATATTCCATGACCATAAGTTCCAGGATAGAGCGGATGGCATGACCTTTTGTAACGGAAAGATGAATTAATTCATCGGAGAACTTGTTCGTCTGAGGATCAATGAAAAAGCGGAATAAATCCGAGTCTGTATAAATTGTTGGAAGGTACTCTCTGAAAAAGGAATCTTTTCGGATCAGCACGCCGAAGATCTGACGGATGTGTTCCGTTCAATAGAAGAGAAAGCAGAGCAGGAATTAAGAAATACGACACTCAGAGACTGCATGGACAGGATGCAGGGTGAGATAGAAAGGAGCGGCGATCAGTGAAGGCAGCAATATTAAAGGGCTATGATAAAAACGGAAGCAATCTGGAGCTCAGGGATATTCCGGTTCCGGATATTTCAGAGAAAGAGGTCTTGGTGAAGATCCGGACGGCAGGTGTGAATCCTCTCGATAATATGGTCGTTCACGGAGAAGTGAAGCTTATCGTGCCGTATTCATTTCCGCTGGTTATGGGAAATGAGAATCATATCAATGTGAAGGTCGATATGGATGAGATGGATCTGACGGCGGCGGAAAGTAAGGCGACCTGTCAGGGAGGCATTCGCACATTTTCAAATGATTGAATAAAACAATGACTTAACAATAGCAGTATATTTTGCAGCTGATAGAAATCCTCAGTTCTATCAGCTGTTTTTCGTTGCTCTTTTATTTGAATATATTATAATAAACATGACATATAGCTGTCGTGTTAGACCTGGTATGATATTTATGGGTGTGAGAGAAATGAAGATAGACAGGCTGATGGGGATACTCTCGGTGTTGCTGCAGGAAGAGAAAACGACAGCACCGGAACTTGCAGAGCGGTTTGAGGTATCGAGAAGAACAATCAATCGGGATATTGAGGATCTGTGTAAGGCAGGCATTCCCATAAGAACAACGCAGGGAACCGGCGGTGGAATAAGCATTATGGACGGATATCGGATTGACAGGACAATCCTGACTTCAAAGGATATGCAGATGATCCTTGCAGGACTGCGAAGTCTGGACAGTGTGAGTGGGAGTAGCTACTACGGTCAACTGATGGAGAAGATACAGGCAGGATCCTCTGAGTTTATCACCGGCAGGGATTCCATCTTGATCGATCTGTCATCATGGTACCGGGATTCGCTGGCTCCTAAGATAGAGATTATACAGGATGCGATCGGAGACAGGCATTTGATCAGGTTTCGGTATTATGCTCCATCAGGTGAGAGTGAGCGGACGGTTGAACCATATTATCTGGTGTTCAGGTGGTCGAACTGGTATTTGTGGGGATGGTGCCTGAGCAGGAAGGACTTCCGGCTGTTCAAGCTGAATCGCATGGATAATGTTCATGGAACAGACAAGACTTTTGACTGTAGAGAGGCATCGGTACCAGATCTTTCCAATGAGAAAATCTTTCCGGGAGAAATTAAGGTGAAAGCATTGTTTGAAACAGATCAGAAATGGCGGCTGGTAGAAGAGTTCGGCCCTTCATGCTTTACAGAAAATGATGATGGCAGGCTTCTCTTTACGGCGAACCATACAGACATTGAAAATTTGGTTACGTGGATTATGACGTTTGGAGATAAGGCTGAGTTGCTTGAACCGATAGAGGCGAGAGAAAAGATATCAAGTATGGTGCAGAAAATGACAAAAGTTTACAAGGAGGCAGAACACGGTGGCATTTGATTTCAAGAAAGAATATAAAGAATTTTATATGCCGAAGAGCAAGCCAGGTATTGTGACGGTGCCGAGCATGAATTATATCGCTGTGCGCGGAACGGGAGATCCGAATCAGGAAGATGGAGAGGCATCCGATAAAAGTGAAAGGGAGCTGATAAGATGCATTTTGTTGACGCAAAAGGGATTCTGACCGGCAGCGGCGGATACTTTGGAATGAACATATATAGGGGATGTACTCATGGCTGCATTTACTGTGACAGTAGGAGCAGGTGTTATCAGTTCACGCATCCATTTGAAGATATCGAGGTAAAGCAGAATGCACCGGAGCTTCTGGAAAAGGCGCTGAAGTCGAAAAGAAAAAAGTGCATGATCGGAACAGGAGCGATGTCGGATCCGTATATGCACTGTGAAGAAAACCTAAGGCTGACAAGGCGATGTCTGGAGATTATTCTGAAAAATGGGTTTGGGGTTGCGATTCAGACAAAATCTGACCGCATACTTCGGGATATTGACTTGCTATCAGAGATTAACAGGTCTGCAAAATGCGTGGTGCAGATGACACTTACAACCTACGATGATGACCTGTGCCGAATATTGGAGCCGAATGTCTGCAATACAAAAAGGAGGATTGAAGTGCTGGAAAAAATGCGTAAGAAGGGCATTCCAACGATTGTCTGGCTTACGCCGATTCTGCCATTTATCAATGATTCTGAGGATAACATCACGGCAATTCTGAATGAATGTGTAAGAGTCGGGGTAAAGGGCATTATTGATTTCGGAATGGGGTTGACGCTTCGGGAAGGAGACAGGGAATATTATTATGCAGCGCTTGACAAGTTTTTTCCAGGAATGAAAGAACGGTACATCAAACGGTATGGAAATGCGTATGAACTGCCAAGTCCGAATGCAAAAGAATTGATGGGGATATTCCAGAGAATCTGTAAGGACAATGGAATCCTTTCAAATCCAGATGAGTGTTTCAGCTTTATGCAGGAACTACCGGATAAATATCTGCAGATGAGTATATTTGATCTGTAAAGATTGGAGGCTGATTATGGAATACATCAGGGTCACAAAGGATAATTTGGAAACGGAACATATCTGCTGTGCGATATCAAACAACAAAGATGTGCAGGTATCTTCAAAGAAAGCATGGCTTGCGGACAGGTTTGATGAAGGGCTTGTTTTTCTGAAGAGCGTGGAGCGCGGTAAGTGCTTTATCGAATATCTTCCGGCAGAAAACGCATGGATTCCGCTTGAAGCTGATGGGTATATGTATATTGACTGTCTGTGGGTGTCCGGGTCTTTCAAGGGACATGGATACTCTTCAGATTTGCTGAATGCCTGTATAGAGGATAGCAAGGAAAAGGGACGAAGCGGGCTGTGCATTCTGTGTGCTGCAAAGAAGAAGCCATTTCTGGCTGATCCGAAGTTTCTGAAGTACAAGGGCTTTGTCGTCTCTGATGAGGCAGATAACGGTATCGGGCTCTGGTATTTGCCGTTTGATGAGAAAGCAGATGTGCCACGATTCAAAGAATGTGCTAAGCATCCGCATATAGATGAGATGGGATATGTTCTGTATTACACAAGCCAGTGCCCATTTAATGCGAAGTATGTGCCTGTCTTGGAGCAGACAGCTAAAGAGAATGATATTCCGTTCCGGGCAATCCATATAGAGAGCAGGGATGAAGCACAGAATGCTCCGACTCCGATTACGAATTATGCGCTGTTTCATGATGGGGAGTATGTAACGAATGAACAGATGAACGATAAGAAGTTTCTGAAGTTGGTTAATAGGTAGGAGATTAAGACGGCTTTCCTCTTGATTTTTTCCTGCGGGTGGCATAAAATGGCAGTTAGTTTATAAAAACCAAATGATGCCGGCTGTCTGCGCGGATACGGAAGCGGAATGGCAGCGGATGCCGGAGCCGGACAGGATGGATGCGGCGATCCCTGCACAGTACATGAAGTCAGCTCAGTACGGAGAGCCGGCTTTTTTTTCAGCACAGCGGTTATTGATAGCTAACGGGATTTATTCGTATATGGTTTCGGTATGAGCAGCCAATCCGGGCTGTAAATATAATCATCAAAGCGATAAGGAGGAAATGAACATGACTATCGGCGGAAAAATCGCACTGTTTCTCGGGGGTACGCTGTTTGGATCGGCAGGACTCAGGATCCTGTTCGGGAAGGATGCCCGCAAGGTTTATGCTGAGACGACCGCAGCGGCGCTTCGCTGCAAGGATGAGGTGATGAAGCAGGTGGAGCTTGTCCAGGAAGGCTGCTCGGATATCCTTGCCGACGCCAGGCAGATCAATGCTGATCGCGCAAAAGCTGAGGAGACAGAATATATCGAAGAAAGTGCCAGGGTATGAGATTTCAGATCATGCACGAGACGCCCGGACGAATGCGGCTCAGGGCGGATGCGCGGTATATGAGCCTCCGGCAGGCAGATATCCTGGAAGCATGGCTGCGCGCGCAGCCGGGTGTGGATGAAGTGACAGTTCATGAGAGAACCTGCGGCGTGATCGTCAGCTATCACGGTGAACGATCCGGACTCTGCAGGGCGCTCTCGGGCTTCACATACGGGGAAGCAGAGCAGACGGCAGGCGCACAGATCCGGAGCAGCCGCGCCATGAACCGGGAGTATAAGGAAAAGCTGGTGTTTCTGTGCGTCAGGCACGGCATAAAGCGTCTTTTCCTGCCGGCTCCGTGGCGCAGGGTCCTCACGATCTGCCAGACAATTCCCCGGCTTGTCCGGGCTTTAAAGACGCTGGCATCCGCAAAACTGACCGTTGACGTCCTTGACGGCATCGCCATCGGAGCTTCCCTTCTGACCGGAGATCACCAGACTGCCGGGTCTGTGCATTTTCTTCTGAATGCAGGAGAAACGCTTGATGAGTGGACCCATAAAAAGTCCGTGGAAGATCTGGCGAGAAGCATGTCTCTGGAGGTCGATCAGGTCTGGCGCCTGGATAAAGACGGAGAGAAGCGTATCGCGCCGCTTGGCAGTGTTGTCCCGGGAGACCGGATTATTGTTCACACAGGGCACATTCTGCCTGTGGACGGGATCCTGGAGGACGGAGATGTCATGCTGAACCAGGCGTCGCTGACCGGTGAGAGCGTTCCCGTGGAGAAGCATCCGGGAGCGGCCGTTTATGCCGGGTCTGTCGTGGAAGAAGGCAACTGTCTGATCCGTGTGACTCATGCCGCCGGAGACAACCGTTATGACCGGATCGTCCGTATGATCGAGGACTCCGAGCGGCTGAAATCCGCTGTGGAGACCAGGGCAGCCGGCCTTGCCGACCGGCTGGTGCCGTGGTGCCTGGGCGGGAGCCTGCTCACCTGGCTGCTCACGCGAGACGTTACCAGAGCTGTATCGGTGCTGATGGTGGATTTCTCCTGCGCGCTCAAGCTCTCCATGCCGCTCAGCGTGCTCTCGGCCATGCGGGAAGCAGGCCGCCGCAAAATAACCGTAAAGGGCGGTAAGTTCATGGAGAAGGTCAGCAAGGCTGACACCGTGATCTTCGATAAGACGGGAACGCTTACCAGGGCGTGTCCGACCGTTGTGGAGGTGGTGCCCTTCTGCGGAAACGATCAGCAGGAAATGCTGAGAGTTGCAGCATGCCTTGAAGAGCATTTTCCGCATTCTGTCGCCAGCGCGGTCGTCAAGGCGGCTGCCGATCAGGGGCTCGACCACAGTGAAATGCACAGCGAGGTGGAATATGTCGTGGCGCACGGAATCGCGACAAAGATCGGCGATAAACGCGCCGTCATCGGCAGTGCGCATTTTATTTTCGAGGATGAGAACGTTGAGATCCGCCCTGAGGATCAGCCTGTCTTTGACAATCTCTCCCAGTCGGTTTCGTGGCTTTATCTGGCAATCGGCGGGGTCCTTTCCGCCGCGATCGGCATATCCGATCCGCTTCGCCCGGAGGCATGTCTGACAGTACGGGCCCTTCATGAGGAAGGAATCAGCAAAACGGTCATGCTGACGGGAGATAACCGAAAGGTGGCGGCAGCTGCCGCGGATATGCTCGGAATCGACGAATACCGCGCCGAAGTCCTCCCGGAAGACAAGGCGGATTTCATCAACGCTGAGCATGAAGCCGGCAGGACCGTCATCATGATCGGCGACGGCATCAATGATACGCCTGCTCTTTCGCTGGCGGACGTCGGTATTGCGGTGGGCAGCGGAGCGGTCATTGCAAGAGAGGTCGCCGACGTGACGATCGCGGCGGAGGATCTTCGCGAGCTCGTGTGGCTGAAGAGACTGAGCGATGCCCTGATGCGCCGCATCAACCGGAACTACCGGTTTGTGATGGGCTTCAATGGAGCGCTGATCGTGCTCGGCGCGGTCGGACTTCTTCCTCCGGCGGCAGGCGCGCTGCTGCACAATACCTCGACGATCCTGCTCGGCTTGGATTGTCTTACGGAATTATTGGATGAATAGAAAGAAGGAAGCAGTATGTTCAAAACAACCATGAAAATCGACGGTATGATGTGCGGGATGTGCGAAGCGCATGTCGCGGATGCGATACGAAAGGCGGTTCCTGCCGCAAAGAAAGTCGCAGCCTCCCGGAGCAGGAAGGAAGCCACGTTTCTGACGGAGGAAGCTGTGGATCAGGCAGCGCTCAAAGCCGCGATCGATGCGACCGGCTACACCTGTCTTGCTGTCGATTCCGCCCCTTATGAAAAGAAAGGTTTATTCGGATGGGGATGAAAGATCCTGCCGGATAACAGGCGGATGCAGTTGCGAAGCGTTCGCAAAGCCTTTATAATAAGAGTGCAGACAGATTCATCCGTGAGGATGATCTTCAGATTACATCTATGATAAGGCAAAGGAGAAAAAATGGCTGAAAAAATCGTACAGACAGCAGGCAGGAACCAGCTCGGAGACTTTGCGCCGATGTTCGCGCACCTGAATGACGACGTGCTCTTCGGGGAGGTCTGGAATGAGAAAGCAATCAGCGTAAAGACCAAGTGCATCATCACGGTCGTCTCCCTGATGGCGTCGGGAATCACGGATTCTTCCCTGGGCTATCATCTTCAGAACGCGAAAGCCCACGGCGTCACAAAGGAAGAGATCGCCGCGATCATCACGCATGCCACCATGTACGTCGGCTGGCCCAAGGGCTGGGCAGTCTTCCGCCTGGCAAAGGAAGTGTGGAACGAGGAGACGCCGGCGCTGACGGAGAAGGACAAGTATCAGAACACGATCTTCTTCCCTGTCGGAGAGCCGAATCCTTTCGGAAAGTTCTTTGTCGGACAGAGCTACCTGGCTCCGGTCTCCACAGAGCAGGTCCCTCTTTTCAACGTGACCTTTGAACCGGGCTGCCGCAACAACTGGCATATCCACCACGCGAAGAGCGGGGGCGGACAGATGCTGATCTGCGTCGGAGGCCGCGGCTATTATCAGGAATGGGGCAGTGATGCGGTCGAGATGACGCCCGGCAAGGTGATCAATATTCCGGCCGGAGTCAAACACTGGCACGGTGCCGCTCCGGATGTCTGGTTCTCGCATCTTGCGATCGAGGTCGCCGGAGAGGAGGCCGGAACCGAATGGCTGGAAGCCGTTTCGGATGAGGACTACGGCAAACTGAAATAAGAAGTTAGTAAAACGTCAAAGCGGATCATTTTCCGGCACGGGCTTTTCCGTACTCCACGGGCGTGCACCCATAGTACCTGACAAAGCAGCGGTAGAAGCTGCTGACGGTGGAGTAGCCGGTCATTTCCGCGATACGTCCGATGGTGAGATCGCCGCGCAGTATAAGCTGCGCGGCTTTTTCCATGCGCAGTTTGTTGATGAGCTGCACGTAGCTGAGTCCCGTGTACTTCTGCACAATGCGTGTGATCTGGCGCTCGCTGTAATGGAAGCGGTCACAGAGATCCGTGATGCGCATGTCGGCAAAATGCGTCTGGATATAGCTCAGAATCGCGGAGAATTCATGTTTCCACTTGAAATCCTCCGAGCGGGGGAGTCTCGCCGTCCCTTCGTAGCGCCGAAGAAGCAGGACCAGGCAGGCGGAAAAGCAGGAGAGCATCATCTGGTTGCAGTAGGCCTCTTCCTGTCGGTATTCGTCGTAGATGCGCTCCATGAGCCGGTAGATCTCCTCGTCGCCTTCCGTTTCAAAGAGCAGGCAGGAGTTGGGCTGCTGCCCGCTTAAGGCTTTGCGGAAAAATGCAGACATCAGATTCCCCGGCGGAAGCTGGTTCCAGAATACCCGGTCAAAGGTGGTGGCGCGCAGCATGTAATAGACCAGTATCCGGTCGTCCGCATAGCAGGGGTTCGCGTGCAGGACGCCCGGAGCCACGATCAGGACAGAGCCGGGCTTCATCGTCACGACCTCATTTTGAAAATGGATCGGACAGTCGCCGGAAAGCGAATAGAAAATCTCAAAATACTGGTTTTTGTGCCAGTGGGCGGGCATATAGCGGAGCATTTTCCAGGCGGAGAGATCCTGGTCGGGACGGATGTAGGCGTCCTCCTTCTGGTTGCCCCAGATATCGGACAGAGCCTTCAGTGAAGAGCGGTCGGAGGGATCGTTCAGGATATGCCGCCCCAGCTCCAGCATCCTTCCCCGGGAATCTCCTTCGACGTCGGACAGCAGCGCAAGATCCTGCGCCTGGCGGCCGAACGTTCTCATCATCCAGCCGATGTACTGTTCCAGCTCCTGCCCGGTCAGGATGCGGGAGGAGATATCCGGCCTTAAGGCCAGGCAGCGCTTCAGGTTTTCTTCCAGCGGCGTTAAGGGGAAGAAGGAAGATGTTGTTTCGCTCATAGAGACACCTCTCTCATAAAAATGTCGGAAAATGCGAATCATCATGACTTCTATGGTAAATGATTTTCCGCCCGAAGACAAGTATAATATTCTGAGACGGCGAAAATGTCGTAATACATGAGAGGTGACTGTGATGAAAGCAATCAGACTGCAGACCGAATACATGACTGAGCCTATGGGGCTCGGCAATCAGACGCCGCGTTTTTTCTGGAATGCGGAAGGCGGCGTTACACAGACGGCGTATCAGATCGTCTGCCGGCGCGGAGACGAAGTGATCTGGGACAGCGGCAAAATTGTATCCTCATCCATGACGCACATCCGTTACGCAGGGAAGCCGCTGAAGAGCCGCGACTGCGCTCTTTGGAATGTCACGCTCTGGGATGAAAATGACGCGCCGGGCGAACCGTCCGGGAGCATTTTTGAGATGGGGCTCCTTGAAGCCTCCGACTGGACAGCCGGCTGGATCAGCGGAGATTATCAGGTGAAAAAGGACCGGCGCTATCCGGTCGACTGTTTCCGGAAGTCCTTCGCGGCGAAGGGCGAGGTCGTGAAGGCGCGGCTGTACGCTTCCGCACGCGGGATCTATGACGTGACGGTCAACGGGTGCCGGCTTAAGGATCATGTTTTTGCGCCGGGGATCACCGATTACCGCAAGCGGATCCAGGTCCAGACCTGGGATCTGACCGGATTCTTAAAAGAAGAGAATTGTATCGAGCTCAGGCTTGCGGACGGCTGGTTCCGCGGCAGCTGCGCCGCCTACGGCGTGGTGAATGTCTACGGTACCGAGACCAGCCTGCTGGCCCAGCTGGAGATCACATACGCCGACGGAAAGACGGAGAGGGTCGTCACCGACAGCTCCTGGAGCTGGTCGAACGACGGGCCGGTCCGCTATGCTGATCTGAAGGACGGCGAGATTTACAATGCCGCCATGAAGCCCGGCTATTCCGGACATGCCCGGACCGTCAAGCCGCCGAAGGCCGCCCTTGTCTGTGCGGACAATGTCCCTGTCCTCATGCGTGAGCATTTTTCCGCGAAGCTTCTGCCGAACAGGGTGCTGGACTTCGGGCAGAATATCGCCGGCTGCCTGGAATTCACAGTCCACGGAAAACCCGGCCAGAAGATCAGAATCGTCTGCGGCGAGGTGCTGGATGAAAACGGTAATATCGACCTCTCCGGCATCCAGGAAAGCCGCCCGGCTGCCGGCTGGACGCAGATGGGCCTGATCATGAAGATGGTGACCGGGAAAATAAAAGGCGTAAACGATCCGACCCCCAGACAGGAGATCGTATTCTTCTGCTCCGGCGGGGAGGATCATTACAGGACGAGTTTTGCCGTTTTCGGGTTCCGCTACGCACAGGTCTTTACGGAGGCGGAGATCGATCCGGCCGCATTTTCCGCATTCGCTGTCTATTCAGACCTTGAGCAGACCGGGGATTTCACCTGCTCCGATCAGCGGGTGAACAGGCTGGTGGAAAATACGCGCTGGTCGATGAAGGGCAATTTCCTGGATATCCCCACAGACTGTCCGACCCGGGAGCGCCTCGGCTGGACAGGCGATGCGCAGGTATTCTTCCATGCGGGCGCTTATTTCATGAACACCGCGCCGTTTTTCGCGAAGTGGCTCAGGGACATGGAGGACAGCCAGTATAAAAACGGCCTGATTCCCGCCGTCCTGCCCTACGAAGGCGCGGAGATGATGTACAAATCGACCGGCTCCTCCGTCGGCTGGGCGGACGCCGTCTACCTGATCCCGTACCGTTACTGGAAGCGCTTCGGCGACCGTGAGGTGCTGGTCAGGTCATGGCCGATGGTGAAGCGGTACGCGGATTATCTGCTTAAAAAGATCGAGAAGGACGGGCACTACGAAAAGGGCGTCCATCTTGGCGAGTGGCTCGAGCCGGAGGAATTCCGCGATAAAGTTTACGGGGCCCAGGCAAAACACCCGGAGGAGTGCACCGCTTACCTTTATTTCGCCATGACGACCATCGCGGAGATCGCCCGGGAGCTGGGCGAGAATACATCCGCCTATGAGGAGGCAGCCCGGAGGGCAAAGGCAGTCTACCCGAAGTACGCGGAGACGGACACCGACCGGCAGGCCAAACTGGTCCGTCCGCTGGCCCTGGGACTTCTGGACGGTCCGGCGAAAGCTGCCGCGCAGAAGCGTCTTAAGCAGGCGGTGGAGAGTTACAACTACCGGGTCGGGACAGGCTTCCTGTCGACGCCGTTTGTCCTGGGGGTTCTCACCGAAGCCGGCGAGACGGAAACCGCCTACAGGATGCTGCTCAACGAGGAGAAGCCGGGCTGGCTTGGCGAGGTGCTTGCCGGCGCGACGACGGTCTGGGAGGACTGGGAAGGCAGGCTCAGCCAGAACCATTATTCTCCGGGAGCTGTCTGCCAGTGGCTCTTTGATACCTGCGCGGGCATTCAGGTGAGCGGCGAGAACAGCTTTGTGATCGCCCCGGTTCCGGGCGGCAGCCTCGATTTCGCCGAGGCGAAGTATCTGAGTCCTTACGGCGAGGTGGCCAGCCGCTGGGAGAGATCCGGCGACGGCGTGCGGTACCTTATCAGCGTACCGGCCAACTGCAGGGCGGAGATCCGCCTGCCGGACGGCAGATACGAGTCGGTCGCTGCGGGGGACTATGAGTATTCGGAGCAGCGTTAAACAGGAAAATGAAAACCGGGAACCGCCGCAAGGTACGGTTCCCGGTCTTTCATTATAAATTTGATTGAATTTTTTCAGTATCTGTGCTATTGTATCGTGTGATTACGATTATCATCGGAGAGAAACGTTTAACGCAGGATTTGTGAAGGGAGACGAAACGATGAATGATTACAACGAGATCGGCGCAAGGCTCAGAGAGCTACGCGAAGTAAGCGACTATACAATAGAAGATCTGGCGAAGGAACTGGATCTCTCCCCGGAGGTATACGCCTCCTACGAGGAGAACGGCAAGGATGTCCCCATCAGCGTGATCTACCAGATCGCGAACAAATTCAAGGTGGACTTCACCGAGATCGTCACCGGCCAGAGCGCCAAGCTGGACACTTTTCACCTGATCCGCAGAGGCGGCGGCAAGGTCATCAACCGGAATCCGGAGTATCATTTCGAGGATCTGGCCTACCGCTATGCAAACAAGGTCATGCAGCCCCTGCTGGTCACGCTGGAGCCCACGGATGAGGTCGCCAAGCTGATCACGCACAAGGGACAGGAGTTCAACCTGGTCCTTGAGGGCACCGTCATCGTCACTCTGGGCGACAAGGAGTTCGTCATGAACGCCGGGGATTCGATCTATTTCAATCCGACGATCCCGCACGGCCAGCGCTGCGGCGGCGACGTCAAGGCCCGTTTTCTGACGGTCATCGCGGAGTGATCATTTGTTTTTGTTTTACACAGGTAGAAAAGGAGCTTTACGGCATTGAATTATTTACTTAACAAATATCTTCCTCAGATCGAATTCTCGAGCTATGAGGAGTTCAGGGAGAAACTGAAGATCAACGTTCCGGAGGATTTCAATTTCGGCTACGACGTCGTGGATGCCTGGGCGAAAGAGGAACCGGACAAGAAAGCCCTCGTGTGGGTGAACGAGGAGGATGAGGAGCATATCTTTACCTTCGCGGAGATCAGCCGGAAGTCTAACCAGGTGGCCAACTACCTGAAAGGACTCGGCTTCAAGAAGGGCGATGTGGTCATGATGATCCTCCGCCGCCGCTGGGAGTACTGGATCTGCGCGACCGCCCTGCACAAGCTCGGCGTCATCCTGATCCCGGCCACCCTGCAGCTCACCAGGAAGGATATCGTTTACCGCGGCAACGCGGCTTCCGTGAAGGGCATCATCTGCGTCGACGACGATTTCGTCATGAGCCAGACCGAAGCGGCGGAGCCGGAGATTCCTTCGCTTCAGTATAAGTTCCTGGTCGGCAGGACGAAAGAGGGCTGGATGAGGCTCCACGACGCTTTCGATACCTGTTCGGACGTCTTTGAGCGGCCGACCGGCGAGGAAGCAACCCGCTGGGACGATGTCATGCTGGTCTATTTCACGAGCGGCACCACGGGCATGCCGAAGCTGGTTCAGCACAATTTCGCCTACCCGCTCGGGCACATCGTCACTGCCAAATACTGGCAGCACGTCGAGGAGAACCGCCTGCATATGAGCGTGTCCGATTCCGGCTGGGCCAAGTTCGGCTGGGGCAAGATCTACGGGCAGTGGATCTGCGGGGCTGTCATTTTCTGCTACGATATGGTCGGAAAATTCAACCCGAAAAACCTGCTCTCCCATGTGGAAAAATACAAGGTGACGACCTTCTGTGCGCCGCCCACCATGTACCGCTTCATGCTGCAGGAGGACCTCTCGCAGTTTGACCTGTCCGCCCTGCATCACTGCGCGACGGCCGGCGAACCGCTCAACCCGGAGGTCGTAAAGAAATGGAAGGAGCTGACCGGGCACCAGATCTACGAGGGCTTCGGCCAGACGGAAGGTCCGGTCCTGATTGCCAACTTCGGCAGCGAGTGGTTTGAGCCGATCGAAGGTTCCACCGGCAAGCCGAACCCGCTGTTCGATATCCAGCTCCTGAATTCGGACGGGGAGATCTGCGAGGACGGTGAGGAAGGCTCCCTGACCATGATGGATGTGAAGCATCATCCGCCGGTCGGCCTCTTTACCGGCTACTACAAGAACCCGGAGCTGACGGAGGAGAAGCTGGGCGGCATCGGCTACAACACCGGCGATGTCCTCTGGCGCGACAGCGACGGCTATTACCGCTTTGTCGGCCGCAACGACGACGTTATCAAGTGCTCCGGCTACCGCATCGGACCCTTCGAGGTGGAATCCGCGCTGATCGCGCACGACGCGGTCGTGGAATGCGCGATCACGGGCGCTCCGGATCCGATCCGAGGCCAGGTCGTCAAGGCAACGATCGTGCTGGCCAAGGGCTACACGCCTTCGCCTGAGCTGACGAAAGAGCTGCAGCAGCATGTCAAGAAGCTGACAGCCCCCTACAAATACCCGCGTATCATCGAGTACGTGGACGAGCTGCCGAAGACGGTCGGCGGCAAGATCAAGAGGGCTCTGATCCGCAAGAACGACGAATACAACTACAAGGGAACCCTGTGAAAATGAAAGCGGGGCTGCCGCACCGGTCCGGTGCGGCAGCCCCGCTTTCATCTACGGCCCGGAGCAGATGAGGGGAATGCACGGGCTCAATGAAAATATCGAGTACAGCTGCCTTCCCGGAGCGGTGGATTTTTACAAAAATGTGATACGGGAGAACCGCTGAGGCGGAAGCTGCCTGACTTTGCTCCTGTTTCGGCAAGATTTTATTCACATGAGAGCCTTCAGGTGGTAAAATATTATTAAGTATCGGAGGGCAGGATCAGAAAGGTTCTGCCTGAAAGATAAAGGCAGAACGATAAGGAAAGGAGCCATACATGAAAAAAACGGATTTTAACGGCGGATGGAGCTTTGAGGGGCGGACGGTCCGCCTCCCCCACGACGCAATGATCTGCGGGGAGCGGAAAGCGGACGCGGCCTGCACCGGTGCGGGGGCTTATTTCCCCGGAGGAAAATATGTCTATGAGAAATCCTTCGCCCGGCCGGAAGCGGAGCACGTCCTGATTCAGTTCGAGGGCGTCTACAAAAATGCGAAGGTCTTCCTGAACGGCCGGGAGGCCGGCGGAGCCCCTTACGGCTACATTCCGTTCTTCGTCTGCGCGGATGAGTTCCTCGTCGACGGGGAAAATACGATCCGCGTCGAATGTGATGTCGCGGACCAGCCGGATTCGCGCTGGTATTCCGGCGCAGGCATCTACCGCCCGGTCTGGCTCTGGGAAGGACCGGCGGACAGCATCGAGCCGGAGAGTGTCAGGCTGAGCACATTATCCTGCGCGCCGGCGAGGGTCCATGTACATTCGGAAAAGCCGGTAACGGTCGAGATGGGCGGCGCTGCCGGCGAGGGCACGGATTTTGATCTCACGATCCCGGACGCAAAGCTCTGGAGCGAGGAGAATCCGTATCTCTACACGGTGAGCGTCACAAACGGTTCGGACAGCGATGAGTTCCTGTTCGGTATCCGCAAGATCACATGGTCTTCCGCGGGTCTCTGCATCAACGGCCGGCAGACGCTGCTCAGAGGCGGCTGCGTCCACCACGACAACGGGATCCTCGGCTCGGCCTCCTATGACGAGAGCGAATACCGCCGCGTAAAGAAACTGAAGGAGATGGGCTTCAACGCGATCCGTTCCGCCCATAACCCGTGTTCTCCGGCGATGATGGAGGCCTGCGATGAGCTGGGTGTCTACCTGATGGACGAGAGCTGGGATATGTGGTTCAGCAAGAAATCAAAATATGACTACGCCGGCCAGTGGAAAGAGAATCATATGAAGGACCTCGCGGCGATGGTCAGCCGGGACTTTAATCATCCGTCAGTGATCCTCTATTCGATCGGCAACGAGGTCTCCGAACCGGCGAAGCCGGAAGGACTTGCGGTTGAGCGGGAGATGGTCGATTTTCTCCATAAGGAGGATCCGGGCCGTGCGGTGACCGCAGGCTTTAACCTGATGATCATCTCCAACGCGGCGAAGGGAAAGAGCATGTACAAGGAGGACGGCGGCCTCAGCAATGAGCAGAGCGGCGATATGTCCTCCATGAATTCCACCATGTTCAACATGATCACAAACATGGTCGGAACAGGCATGAACAAAGGCGCGAACTCGAAGAAGGCTGACGAGGCCACGACGCCCGCCCTTGAAATGCTGGATATCTGCGGCTACAACTACGCCTCCGGGCGCTATCCCATGGAGGGAACAAAGCATCCCGGCCGCGTCGTGGTCGGCAGCGAGACCTTCCCGCAGGACATCGCAAAGAACTGGGCAATGGTGAAGAAGTACCCGTATCTGGTAGGTGATTTCATGTGGACGGCCTGGGATTATCTCGGAGAAGCCGGAATCGGCGCCTGGGCCTACACACCGGACGGCAAGGGCTTCGCGAAACCCTATCCGTGGCTCCTGGCGGATTCCGGAGCTCTGGATATCCTGGGAGATCCCAACGGGGAAGCATTCCACGCGGCAGCCGTCTGGGATAAGCTGGATAAGCCGGTCATCTGCGTGCAGCCGGTCAACCATGACGTCAAGCCCGCGAAAATGGTCTGGCGCGGAACGAACGCGATTCCGAGCTGGAGCTTCAGGGGCTGCGAAGGCCGGAAAGCGGTCATTGAGGTCTACTTTGACGCTGCGAAAATAGAACTGTGGCTGAACGGGGATAAGATCGGCAGCAAAAAGGTAAAAGACTGCCGGGCGATCTTTACCGCAAAATATACGCGCGGAAACCTGGTGGCGGTCGCATTTGACGCCGCAGGCCGCGAGATTGGCCGCACGGTGCTCACCAACGCCGCGGAAGCCGGCATCTGCATCTCCCCGGAGAAGGAGACTGTGAAACCCGGCGAGGTCGTCTATGTTCCGGTCCTGATCGCGGACAGAAACGGCATTGTGGAGTCGAACGCTGACCGAAAGCTGAGCGTCTCCGTGACGGGCGGCGAGCTGCTCGCATTCGGCAGCGCCAACCCGCGCACCGAGGAGCGGTATGACGCCGGCGAATTCACCACCTACTATGGCAGGGCGCTCGCGGTCGTGCGCGCAGGAGAAGCCGGGGCTGTCACGGTCACGGTGACGGACGGCACTGAGACGAAGAGTGCGGAGATCGGGATCGAAGAAGCGTAAGCAGATCGTCCCGGAAGGATAAAGAGCACTGTCATAACCGATTAAAAAAGAACCGCCGCGACGAGTCGCGGCGGTTCTCATTTTGCTTTAAGGCTTATTTTGCGGCTTTTTTCTTCCTGAGCCATCTTGCGATGACAAATGCAAGGATCGCGATGGAGATCGCGCAGATCGCAATGTCAGCAAGCATGAAGGTGCGGGTCATGTTGTCCATGCCGCCTTCGCCTTCCGTGTTCGTGTAGTAGCCGGAGTTGCCGACCGTGTAGAGGATGTTCTTGCAGGCCTGACGCATCGCCAGAACCGCAGTCGCACTCTGGTTCGTGAACTGGTTGGAAGCGTTCTGCATGAAGCCGAGCATCAGGTCGTTGCCGACGCGGACGCAGTGGTCGGAGATCATGTAGCCGTAGGAGCCGTCGAAGTCGGTCTCAACCATGCCGGTGAAGCCCCACTCGTTGCGGAGAACGGTGGTCAGAAGCTCGTAGGAGCCGTCGGCCGGCTTTGTGCCGATCCAGTTGAAGGAGGACATGACTGCGAGCGGCTTCATGCCGGCGAAGTCAAAGTTCTTCACGACGATTTCGAAGGGCTTTAAGTAGATCTCGCGCATCGCCTGCTCGGTGCTGTAGGTCAGCAGGAACGCGCAGCGGTTGGTCTCCTGATCGTTCAGGGCGAAGTGCTTGATGTACGGATAGACGCCGTGCTCTACGGCCGCGTTGACCTGAGCGGAAGCGAACTTGCCGGCCAGGACGCCGTCCTCGGAGAAGTACTCGAAGTTACGGCCCGCGAACGCGCTGCGGTGCGTGTTCATAGCGGGGCCGTACCAGCCGTAGTTTTCAATGTCCTCGTACTCCTGGCCCATCGCGTCGCCGATCCTGGCAGCCAGCTCCTTGTTCCAGGTCTGGGCCATCAGGACTTCCGCCGGATAACCGGTGCCGTACTTCTGGGTGATGAAGTTGTTGACGCCCGCAGGGCCGTCGCAGTCGGAGGTCGCAACCTTGCCGACGGACTCAACGGCAGCGGTCTGCCAGCCGCCGAGGTTGATCATGAGGGACATGTCGTCGATGCTGAGCTGATCGAGCAGCTTCTCCCACTGCGGATCATCGTAGGGCTTGCCGGTGAGGTCGGCGAGCTTGAGGCCGTTCTGGGCGCCGAGCGTCGGCATGACATCGTCGGGGTTGTCATATTTGGTCGGATCGTAGGTGGCGAATGCATTTTCCATCACCGCTTCGCGGGTTGCATCGTCCATCTCGTAGCTTGCCGGAGCCGCGGTGACCTTCTCGTAGTTGGCAAAGCCGTCGGCGCGGGAGAGATACTCAACGTCGCCCTTCGCGTAGTCGAACTGGTTCACGGCCGGGATGAGGTCGCTGCCGCGGCCTGCGGCATCCGCAGCCACCGTGAAGGTTTCGCTGTCGAGGACAGTGTGGGAGTCGGAACGGATGGAGACGACGTAGTCGCCGGCCTCCAGGATGTAGCCGCCGCCCTGAACCTTCAGGCCTTCGCTGTCGTATGCTGCAAAGTCTTCCTTCGGGATGGAGAAGGAGATCGTCTCGGAGGCACCCGGCTCAAGCGTGCCGGTCTTGCCGAACTCAACCAGGTTGACGGAGGCTTTCTCGATGCCGCCGTTCGTGTAGGGCGGTGTGAAATACACTTCGACAACGTCCTTGCCGGCGGTGTTGCCGTTGTTGGTGACGGCGACGTCGAAGGTGACATTGTCGCCGGAGGCGTCAAAGTTCTGGATCTCCTGCGTGAATTCCGTGTAGGAGAGGCCGTAGCCGAACGGATACTGGACTTCATCTTCATACTTGATGAGGCCTTCGTCGGCAGCCGTCTCGTAGAACTTGTAGCCGACATAGATGCCTTCCACGTACTTGACGAAGGAGAGAGCGCCCTCGCTGCCCGGATCGGCTTCGACGTTGGCTTTCTTGATGTCGTCAACGTTTGCGTAGGCGAACGCACCGAAGTTGTTGTAGGTCGGTGTGGCGGTCAGATCCTTGACGAAGGTGTCCGCCGTGCGGCCGGACGGGTTCACATCGCCCTTGATGATCTCGCCGAGAGCGGCAAAGCCTGTGGCGCCCGGGCCCGGAGCGTAGATGACGGCGCCGATTTCCGGATGCTCATCGACCCAGCCAAGCTCCATGGCGTTGTTGGCGTTGATGATGACAACAACATTTTTAAAATCTGCGCAGACCGCGTCGATCATCTCTTCCTCAGGATTGGAAAGCTGGAGATAGTGCTCGCCCGGATCGAAGTCGTCGGTCGTACCGTTGTTGGAGTAGACACCGTTGAAGTAATTGTAGTTCGCGGAAGCCAGGGAGACCTGGTCGCGGATGTCGTAGGTGCCGTGGATCAAGGCGTTCATATCCTTCGGCAGGTCCGCGCCTTCGCCGCCGGATCTGGAAATGACGATGACCGCGACATCGGAGAACTCCTTCGCGCTGCTCATGAGGTCGGAGGTGTAGACGCCGACCGGTTCAGGCAGGCCCCAGCTCTGGGCGGAGATGGCGCCGGCGCCGGTTGCCTCGCCGCCGCGGGAGGTCGCGTAATCCGTGTACATCTTGGTCAGGTCCTCGTTGGTCGTGTAGCCGGCGTCCTTGAAGCTCTGCAGAATGCCGATGTTGCCCGAGGAGTCGGAGGAACCGGAGCCTGTGCCGCCGTAGATCGGATTGGTGGAAGCCCATCCGAAGACGTTGAGGTTCTTGACGGAGCTGTTGAGCGGGAGGAGACCTTCATTTTTAAGAAGGACAAAGCCTTCCTCGCCGATCTCCTTGACGACATCTTTGCTGTGGGCGACGGTCTCCTCGGAGAGCTGGGCCGTGTTGTTCATGAACATGGACAGATTGCTCTTTAAGGGGCCGAACGCGACGAGGTTCACGATGAGGGTCGCGGCCAGCACGAGAGCGGCTGCGGCGGACCAGCGCACGACGTGGCGGTCACCCTTCTTCGCGAAGAAGTGGGCGGCGATCATCACGATGATGACGATCACGAGCACAGCGAAAAGGGCGTAGATGTAGCTGCTGCACAGTGTTACATAGTTCAGCAGGTCTGCATCACTCACGCCCATGGGCCCTAAGATGGGCTGCAGCAGAGAGACAACAAAATTGATCATATTCCTTCCTCCTTTTTGTTTTTTTCTTCCGCATAAAGCAAAAAGATACGCCCGGGAATAATCAGGCGTATCTATTCTAACATATGAACAAGAAGTATGGGTAAACATGACATATCCGGTCATTTTTACGACGCAACTGACCAGCCTTTTCAGACCGGCTGGCCGGCAAGGCGGTTCGACACCGCCTGCAAAAATGCTTTTCTCCGCATGCGGCTCAGCGGCAGCTCATATCCGCCGACGAGGATCGATGCCGGCCGGATCTCGGCCACATGCAAAAGGTTCACCAGATAGCTCTGGCTGCAGCGGGAGAATTCATTGGCGGGGAGCATTTTTTCAAAATGGCTCAGGGAATCGAACACGATAAAGTCCCTGTCCGTCATGACGATATGCAGGTGATGGTCGGTCACCTCGACGTACAGGATCTCTTCCGTGGAGATGCGGATCATCCCGCTTTTTACGGAGAGAAGCACATAGTGCGGGCGTCTGGTATGGGCGGCGCTGACGATCCGGTCCATTTTCAGGATGACCTGCTGACGGGTCAGCGGCTTTATGATAAAATCCAGGGCTCCGACCGTATAACCCTGTACGGCCTGCTCAAGGTTATTTCCGATGAGGACCAGCAGGACGGATTCATCCATGCTGCGCACTTCTCCGGCCGCGGATATTCCGTCCATATCCGGCAGCTCGGCGTCCATGATGACCGCCGTCCAGGCCGGCCTGAAGCCTGCCAGCAGCTCTCCGGCGTTTCGGAACTGACAGACTTCGATCGGCAGATGATGCTCCAGAGCATACTGTTTAATATATTCGGTGATTATGGCGGCGCAGGCCGGGTCATTTTCTGCGACAGCAATGTTAAACAAGTTAAAACCTCTTATGAAAACGCACCGCTTTGGCCGGAGCGGGATGATCAGCACCGACGATATTATACCATATCGGAAGCGAATCGGACAATTACGGAAAAACTGTTTTGAAAAATCCCGCATTTTTCCGCGAAAGGGTGTAACGAATTGACATCCGGGAGCATTAATGATATAGAATCGATAGAAAGGAGGTGCGAAGATGCAGCCGATGGATGAAGTCTACCGAAAATATGCGCAGATCGTGTACGGCTTTCTGCTTGCGCGGACGCGCGATCAGGATCTTGCGGAAGAGCTGACCCAGGAGACGTTCTTCCAGGCCATCCGGAGCAGCGACCGCTTCGACGAGAGCTGCAAGGTGTCCACCTGGCTGTGCGGCATCGCGAAAAACGTCCTCCTCACCTATCGAAGAAAGCATCCGGCAAATGAAACCCTCGAAGAACTCACCGCTTCCGGCCCGGAACCGGAGTCTGTCCCGAGAGCCGCTTCCGCGGAGGCCGAGGCGATGGACAATCTTGGCAGGCTCGAGCTCATCCGGCTCGTTCACGGCCTTCCGGAGCCGTCGAGAGAGGTCGTATACCTGCGGGCGTTCGGAGGACTGTCATTTGCCGAAATAGGAGAACTGCACGGAAAATCGGAAAACTGGGCCCGGGTCACTTTCTTCCGGGCCAAGGAGAAGCTCAGAAAGGATGTGGAACAATGAGCAGAATACCATGCGACGTCATAAGGGATCTTTTTCCTTCCTATATCGATGAGGTGACAAGCAAAGCCAGCAATGAGCTGATCGAAGAGCATCTCACGGGCTGCAGCGCCTGCCGGGAAGTGCTTAAGAACATGCGCGGCGGCCTGCCCTTTGCGGAGGAGGCTGATGAGGAGAGAAAAGAGATCGATTTCCTGAAGAAAAATAAAAAGCGGAACCGCAGGATCGCCGTCTTAAGCATCGCCGGGGCAGCGCTTATGCTGGTGCTCCTGCTGGCAGTGCGGGTGTTCCTGGTCGGAGACAGTGATTACACAGGCTGGGCTCCGATGAACCTGAAAGTGGAGGGGCGGACGCTGACATTTGACGCGGTGCCGGTCGACAGCGCGCAGGCGGTTTCAGCCCTCGATTACGAGGAGGCGGACGGAGTCATCACGGTGAAAGCCCGCTCGGTCCTTGTCAGCCCGCTTAAGCGCGGCACCATGCACGGATCCTACACCGCTTCCGGGGAGATCCGGGAAGTGAGGAACGGCAGCCGGATCATCTGGGCGGAAGGCGCTACCGTGTCGGCGGCAGCCTCCGACCTCTTTGCGGCACGGCACGATTACGTGGGCGACATGCCGGCCAACAACCGTCTGGCGCAGGCGCTGAACCTGTCCTCCTATCTGGGATCCTTTACAAATGAACTGGAGACGGCGGCGGAACCCTACGGCTGGAAGATCCTGCTGAACGACGAGATCCCCGGAGAACGTCTCGCACAGAAAGAGCAGGATATGGATGCGTTCGGGTACGTGATCGTCGGGCTTGTCGGAAACCTTGATCATGTGACCTTTGTCTACAGAACCGGCGGCGAAGAGCGGACCCTCACGGTGACGGCGGCGGAGGCGGGCGCATTTTTCGGGGAAGATATCAAAAACTGCGGGAAAAATGTGCGTTCCCTGGACGCGCTGCTGGGGAAGAGCGGACTTGCGCTGTATGCATTTTCAAATGAGCCCTCATCATCCGAGGAGGAGATGTGGATCCGCCTCGTCAACCGGACGGACACGGAGCTTTTCCAGGTCAGCTGCAGATTTTATAAGAATGGGGAACTCATGTCGGAACAGTTCGGACAGAACGCGGACGGCTCCGCCGTGAAGCCCGGCGACTGCTTCTGGATTTCCGCGGGTGAGGCGGATTTCGGCAGCTGGGAGGGAGATCCGCTGCTGGAGATCGAATTCGGCTTCACGACGCCGGCGGGAGAGGAGATCCGCTCAGGCGGGCGGATGCGCGTGGCAGCCGCTCCGGGGACACGGTATGAGGCGGCTGTCGCGGGAAGCGAAGCGGAAGGGTACTCTGTAGAGCAGTAAAACATCCGGGAAATGATTGCATTCCTTTAGCTAAAATGCTATGATATTACCGGCAAAGCGCATTGCATTTTGCACATCTTTAACAGGAAAGGAAGCACACATGAGCGAGAAACCTATGGATACCTGCATCGAGAAGGGCCCGATCACCGACGAGCTCCTCGAGAAAATGAACGCCTGGTGGCGCGCCGCCAACTACCTGTCGGCCGGCCAGCTCTACCTTCTTGAGAACCCGCTTCTCAAAAAGCCGCTGACCATTGACATGGTCAAGAAGAAGATCGTCGGCCACTGGGGCACCGTACCCGGCCAGAACTTCGTCTACACGCACCTGAACCGCGCGATCAAGCGCTATGACCTTGACATGATCCTCCTGTCCGGACCGGGCCACGGCGGAAACTTCTTCATCGCCAACACCTACATGGAAGGCTCCTACAGCGAAGTCTATCCGAACATCAGCGAGGATGAGGCCGGCATGCAGAAGATGTTCAAGCAGTTCTCGTTCCCGGGCGGCGTGCCCAGCCACTGCGCACCTGAGACGCCCGGCTCCATCAACGAGGGCGGCGAGCTCGGCTACTCCATCGCGCACGGCTTCGGCGCCGTGTTCGACAACCCCACCCTGATCGCGGCTGTCACGGTCGGTGACGGCGAGGCGGAGACCGGTCCGCTGGCCACTTCCTGGCAGAGCAACAAGTTCCTGAACCCGATCACCGACGGCGCGGTCCTGCCGATCCTGCACCTGAACGGATACAAGATCGCCAATCCGACCATCTTCGCGCGCATGTCCCACCAGGAGATTACCGACTTCTTCCACGGCTGCGGCTGGGAGCCCTACTTTGTCGAGGGCGAGGAGCCCATGGAAATGCACCGGAAGATGGCGGAGACCATGGACGCGGTCATCGAGAAGATCCTCGCGATCCAGAAAAATGCCCGTGAAAACAATGACACGACCCGCCCGGTATGGCCGATGATCGTCCTTCGGACCCCGAAGGGCTGGACAGGCCCGAAATTTGTCGACGGCGAGCGCGTGGAAGGCTACTGGAGAGCGCACCAGGTCCCGATCATGATGGACAAGCCCGAGGAGCACCTGAAGGTCCTTGAAGCCTGGCTTAAGAACTATCACGCAGAGGAGCTCTTCGACGAGAACGGCAGGCTGCTTCCTGAGATCAAAGCGCTCGCTCCGGTGGGCGACGCCCGTCTCGGCGCGAACCCGCACGCGAACGGCGGCAAGCTCCTGCGCGACCTCAGAATGCCCGATTTCCGTGATTACGCGGTGGAAGTCACCGAGCACGGCGGCAAGGACGGCCAGGATATGATCGAGCTCGGCAAGTTCGTCAGGGATATTTTCAAACTCAACGAGGATGCCAGAAACTTCCGCATCTTCGGACCGGATGAGACGACATCCAACCGCCTGAACGCGGTCTTCGAGGTGGAAAACCGTGACTGGAACGCCGCGACGCTGGATATCGACGACCATCTGGCAGCGGACGGCCGCGTCATGGATTCCATGCTCTCCGAGCATATGTGCGAAGGCTGGCTCGAGGGCTACCTCCTGACCGGCCGCCACGGGTTCTTTGCCACCTACGAGGCATTTGCCCGCATCATCGACTCCATGGCCGCGCAGCACGCCAAGTGGCTGAAGGTCTGCAACCAGCTGACCTGGAGAGAGGAGATCTCCTCCCTCAACCTGATCATGGCCTCCACGGTCTGGCAGCAGGACCACAACGGCTTCACGCACCAGGATCCCGGCTTTATGGATCACATCGCCAACAAGAAGGCAGACGTTGTCCGCCTCTATCTGCCGCCGGATGCGAACTGCCTGCTGTCCACTTTTGACCACTGCATCCGCAGCCGCAACTACGTCAACGTGATCGTGGCCTCCAAGCATCCGCGCCCGCAGTGGCTGACGATGCCGGAAGCGATCCGCCACTGCACGCAGGGCATCGGCATCTGGGACTGGGCTTCCAACGACCAGGGCGCCGAGCCGGATATCGTCTTCGCCTGCGCAGGCGAGACACCGACCCTCGAAGCGCTCGCGGCAGTCTCAATCCTCAACAAGGAGCTGCCGGACGTGAAGATCCGCTTCATCAATGTCGTGGACCTCTTCAAGCTCCAGCCGCGCAGCGAGCATCCGCACGGCCTGTCCGACGCGGATTACGACCTGCTCTTCACCACGGACAAGCCGGTTATCTTCGCGTTCCACGGCTACACCAGCCTGGTCCATGAGCTGACCTACCGCCGGCACAACAACCGCATGATGCATGTCCGCGGCTACAAGGAGGAAGGCACCATCACCACACCGTTCGACGTCCGCGTCCAGAACGATATCGACCGCTTCCACCTGGTCATCGAGGCTCTCCGCCACCTGCCGCAGCTCGGCAACAGGGGCGCTTACCTCTACCAGAAGATGCGCAACAAGCTGGTCGAGCACAAGCAGTACATCCACGAGTACGGCATGGACCTTCCGGAGGTCGCCGGCTGGAAGTGGGAGCGCTGAGAGCAGTCAGTTTTAAGTAAAGGAGAAGCAAAGAAGGATGTCCCGGCCGCGAGGCCGGGACATTTTCATTCAGTGTCTTTGGAGCAGTGCTCACATCCGCATCCGCAGCTGCCGCATCCGCCGTGGCAGCTGTTTTTCTTTTTATAGCCGCGGCGAGCAAAGGCCGCGATCCCCGCAATTACCAGCACGATCAGGATATCCCAGATATTCATGGCAGTCCCTCACGCGAGCCCGAAGGCGAGTCCGAGAAGGCGGACAATGAGCGCCATCAGCCAGGCGATCCCGCACTGCCAGAGGACAACATAGATGGCCCAGCGGCTGCCGAGCTCCCTGCGGATGGCCGCCACCGCCGCCACACACGGGGTGTACAGCAGGCTGAACACGAGCATGGACAGGGCAGACAGAAGTCCCAGGGCCTGTACGCCGCCGGTAAACAGGGTCTCCATGACGGAGACGACGCTCTCCTTGGCCATGAAGCCGCTGATCAGGGAGGTGACGATCCTCCAGTCGCCGAGACCGACCGGCCGCATGACCGGGACCAGAAGGCCGGACAGGGAAGCAAGGATGCTCTCGTGGGAGTCCTCAACCAGGTTGAAGCCGAAGTCGAAGCTCTTCAGGAACCAGACGATGACGGTCGCCGTCAGGATGACCGAGAAAGCTCTCTGCAGGAAATCGCGGGATTTCTCCCAGAGCAGCTGGCCGACATTTTTGGTGCTCGGGAAGCGGTAGTTGGGCAGCTCCATCACGAACGGTACGGCCTCCCCCTTGAAGAGGGTGCTCTTGAACAGGAAGGCGGTCAGGATGCCGACCAGGATCCCGAGGATATAGAGGCCTGTGATGATCATCCAGCCGTGTTCCGGGAAAAACGCGTTGACAAAGAACCCATAGATCGGAAGCTTCGCCGTGCAGGACATGAACGGCGTGAGCAGGATCGTCATGCGGCGGTCGCGCTCGCTGGGGAGCGTCCTGGTGGACATGACGGCCGGTACGGTGCAGCCGAAACCGATCAGCATCGGCACGATGCTGCGGCCGGAGAGACCGATCTTTCTGAGCAGCTTGTCCATCACGAAGGCGACGCGGGCGATGTAGCCGCTGTCCTCGAGGATGGAGAGGAAGAAGAACAGGATCACGATGATCGGCAGGAAGCTGACGACCGTGCCGACGCCCTCGAAGACGCCCTCGATGACCAGGCTGCGGATGGCGTCGCTCACGTGGACCGCCTCCATGCCGCTCTCGACCAGCTCGCTCAGCTTATCGATCCCGCTCTGCAGGAGATCCTGGAAGAAGGGGCCGATCAGGAAGAAGGTCAGGTAGAAGACCAGCGCCATGACGCCGATGAACATCGGGATGCCGGTGTATTTTCCGGTGAGGACGGTGTCGAGCTTCTGGCTGCGGATATGCTCGCGGCTCTCGTGCGGCTTGATGACGCAGGAGGCGCAGACTTTTTCGATAAATGAAAACCGCATGTCCGCCATGGCTGCACTGTGGTCCATGCCGCGCTCCTTCTCCATCTGGAGGACGATGTGCCCGAGCATTTCCTTCTCGTTCTGGTCGAGGTCAAGACGCTCGGCAATCAGTGTATCGCCTTCAATCAGCTTGCAGGCCGCGAAGCGCAGGGGAAGACCGGAGCGGTCGGCGTGGTCCTCAATCAGGTGGCAGACCGCGTGGATCGCCCTGTGAACCGCGCCGCCGTGGTCCTCCGCGCCGCAGAAATCCTGCCGGCTCGGCTTCTCCTGATACTTTGCAATGTGGATGGCGTGGCGGACCAGCTCGTCGACGCCTTCATTTTTCGAGGCGGAGATGGGCACGACCGGGACGCCGAGCATTTCCTCCATGGCGTTCACGTCCACGGTGCCGCCGTTGCCGTGCAGCTCGTCCATCATGTTGAGCGCGACGACCATCGGGATGCCGAGCTCAAGGAGCTGCATCGTGAGATAGAGGTTGCGGTCGATGTTGGTCGCGTCGACGATGTTGATGATCGCTTTCGGCCTGCTGTCCAGGACGAAGTTGCGGGAGACCAGCTCCTCGCTCGAGTAGGGGGACATGGAATAGATGCCCGGAAGGTCGGTGATCAGCGTGTCTGCGTGGCCGCGGATCACGCCGTCCTTGCGGTCGACCGTGACGCCGGGGAAATTGCCGACGTGCTGGTTGGCTCCGGTCAGCTGGTTGAAGAGCGTCGTCTTGCCGCTGTTCTGGTTGCCGACGAGTGCAAAGGTCAGCGTCGTGCCGGGCTTCAGCGGGTTGCCGCTGCCCTTCGGATGGAATCTTCCCTCCTCGCCGAGGCCGGGGTGCTCGGAAGACTTTCTTTTTCTGTCGCCGGACTTCTGCCCGGACGGCTGCTCCAGAAGAGAGACAGCGATTTCATTCGCTTCCTCTTTTCTCAGGGTCAGTTCATATCCGTGAATGCGCAGCTCCATCGGGTCGCCCAGAGGAGCAAGTTTCATGAGGGTGGTCTCCGCGCCGGGGATCACGCCCATGTCCAGAAAATGCTGGCGCAGAGCGCCCGCGCCGCCCACCTCGAGGATGCGGGCGGACTGGCCGGGCTTTAATTCGCTGAGTTTCATATGTAGATCCTGCTTTCGTAATGGTTAAAATGAGGTTCCGCGGAACCGCCCATAAGCATACCATATTTCGGACGGTAAATCCATAACGGATTTATTTGCGCTGATTCATCTATACAATTGTTTGCACCTGTGCTATATTTAACAGGTTACGGGCTGCTGCCCTGACAAAAGAAATCACACAGGAGAGATAAATGAAAAAACTGTTCGGCGGCATCGACATGACCTGGAAGAAAGTGATCCTCTTTGCGGTCATCACCGGGGTTTACACGGGCGTCATGATGATCTTCCCCGCCCTGAAAGGCACCTCCTTCCAGAATATCGGAATCTCGTTTGAGGCCTGGATCCTTTTCGCGATCCTGATCATCGTAAACAGTAAGACGCCACTTGATTCGGCGCTCAAGGTATTTGTATTTTTCCTGATCAGCCAGCCCCTGGTCTATCTCGTTCAGGTGCCTTTCTTCCGGGACGGCTTCGGGATCTTCCGCTATTACCCGAGCTGGTTTGTCTGGACGCTTCTGACCTTCCCGATGGCGTTCGTCGGGCACTTTATGAAGAAGGATAAGTGGTGGGGGCTCCTGATCCTGGCTCCGATGATGGTGCTTCTGGGCTCTCATCTGTCCGCCTTTTTCGGGGAGATGCTGATCTATTTCCCGAAACAGCTGCTGTCGGTCCTTTTCTGCGCGGCGACGCTCGTCATCTATCCGGTTTTCATTTTCAGGGAGAAGAAAATAAAAACCGCAGGCCTCATCCTCGCCCTGGTCATTCTCGCGGGCAGCCTGGTCCTGGGATTCGCGACGAGAGACTCGCACATCTACAACACATCCCTGCTTTCAAGCGGCGGCGAGACCAGCGGGATCGAGTACGACGACACCTATGAGGTCTATCTGGAGGATCCGTCGTTCGGGGAGGTCCGGATCGGCTACGAGCAGTCGATCGAGACTTACATGGTCTACGCATCATTCAGGAAGACCGGCGACACCGTGCTCGTGCTGAAGGCCCCGGACGGGACCGCTTACGAGTATGATATTACGGTCGGAAAGAACACGTACGACATCAAGAAGAGAGAATGAAGGAAGATAGATGAAATTCAGGCATGAGTTTGAACTGAGCCGGGCCGGGGAGTCCGTCCGCGTATACCGCGCGGACGGCGTCTGCGCCCGGCTTGATTTTTTTGACCGCATACTGAGAGTCGCCATCGTGAAGGACGGAGCCGTGCGGATCCCCACCTTCAGTGTCTGCCCGGACGGCGTCCGTCATGAGAGAGGGCGGGACAAGCTCTCGGCGGAGGGCTTTATAAAAGCGGTTCCGGAGGTGCGCGAGGATGAGCGGGAGATTCATTTTGAACTCTCCGGCGTGCATTTCCGCGTGGAGAAGAGAAATTTCCGCATCACGGCGGAAAATGACCGCGGGATCCTCTACCAGGACCGCAGCGGCCTTGCGTACAATTTTGCCGGGGAACTCGGCGACGGGAGCGTGCATTTTACGAGGCGCGAGGAAGGGCAGAAAATATTCGGTCTCGGCGACAAGGGCGGCAGGGTCGACAAGAACGGGCGGAGTTTTGAGCTCGGAGCCGGAGACGCGATGGGCTTTCGGGCGGAGACGATGGATCCGCTCTATAAGCATTTCCCGTTTTATATCTGCGTGAACAAGGCGGGCTCTTACGGGCTCTTTTACGATACCTGCTCGAACGGGCGGGTCAATTTCGGGGAGGAGCACGACAACTATTTCGAGCCGTTCAATTCCATCCGCTATGAGGAGGAAAATACGGTCTTCTACCTGATCCTCGGAACCCCGATGGAGATCATCCGCCGCATGAACGCGCTCTGCGGCGGGATCGCGGAGGTACCCGAATTCGCCTTCCACTACTGCGGGAGCACCATGGAGTACACGGACGCGCCGGACGCGGACCGGCAGCTGCGCGGATTCCTTGAGCGCTGCCGGGAGTGCGGGATCCGGCCGGGCGGCTTTTATCTCTCGAGCGGCTACACACAGATCGGGGAGAAGCGCTGCGTGTTCCACTGGAACACGGACAAGATTCCCTCGCCGGAGGGGCTCGCGGCGCATTTTAAGGCGCACGGCGCGGAGATCATGCCGAACGTAAAGCCCGCGTTTCTGACTGATCATCCGCTTTACCCGGAGATGGAGAAAAGAGGGCTGTTTCTCCACTATGCGGACGGGCAGCCCGCAGTCTTTCCGTTCTGGGGCGGGATGGCAAGCTATCTTGATTTCACAAACCCGGAGGCGTATGCCTTCTGGAAGGAGTGTGTCCGGATGCAGCTCGCCGAAAAAGGTTACCGGAACATCTGGAACGACAACAACGAGTACGACGTCTGGGATAAGGATGTTCTGGCTCACGGTTTCGGCAGCGAGCTTCCGGCGAGGCTGATCCGGCCGCTCTTCTCATTTCTGATGGCGAGGGCAAGCAGGGAGGCCTGTCTCGAGGCCGGCTGCTTTGCGGACGGGAGCACCCCGTTCATGATTTCGCGCTGCGCGCTCCCGGGCATGCAGAGAACCGCGACGACCTGGACCGGCGACAACCTGACGGACTTTCGGGATTTCCGGTACAACCATTACCAGGCGATGACGATGGCACTCTCCGGGTTCGCATTTTTCGGGCAGGATATCGGCGGTTTTGCCGGGCCGCGGCCGGAACCGGAGCTCTTCCTTCGCTGGATCCAGTACGGGGTCTTCACGCCGCGCTTCGTCATGCACTCCTGGAAGCCGGGTGAGCCGTCCACGATGCCCTGGCTCTATCCGGAGCTTCTGCCGGCGGTCGGGAGGCTCATGGCGCTGCGGGAGCATTTTCTGCCGTATCTTAAGGAGGAGATGGCCTTTTCCGTTCAGGAAAATGAACCCTTCCTCCGGCCTGTCTTCCTCATGGACCCCGATTACGACCCCGAGGCGGACTGCTTCCTCCTCGGGAGACGCATCCTGGCCTGCCCGGTCTTTGACCGCGGGAAGAATGAGGTGACCGTCACGCTCCCGAAGTTCGGCGGGGGCTGGCGGCTGAGAGGAGAGGGAGAAGTCATAGAAAACGGCCGCACGCTCAGCGAAACGTGCGGCCCGGAGGACCTTCCTGTATGGTTTGAGGCGGTCGAATGACCGCCCGCGAGGATGATCAGATCTCGATCTCCTTCTTTTCATAGGACTCTTTGAGCTTCAGCTCCTTTTTGAGCTGGAGCTCTTCTGTTTTGCTGCGGCTCAGCGGGTAGGAGATGAAGAGCAGGACCGCCATGATCCCGAACATCACCGCGGGGATCAGCGTGCCGAGGTCGTACATGACCTTCAGGTTCGCGAGGGTCTGTACGGCGCCTTTCTCGTACTTGTAGTCCATGCCGAGGAGCGCGCCGTTGACGCAGATCGCGGCGAGGACCTGGCCGACCTTGCGGAAGAGGTTGAAAACGGAGTAGGCGGTGCCGTCGTCGCGGCTGCCTGTCTTGACCTCGATATCGTCGATCGCGTCGGCGACCATCGCCCAGAGCTGCATGACGAGCGTGGTCAGGCCGCACCCGCTCACGAAGTTCATCACGAGGAAGATCCAGAGAAGCTTCGACGGATCCATGCCGCGGAGGAAGAAGAGCAGGAGATTGGCGAGGGCGGCGACGGTCATGCCGATCTGGGTGACCTCCTTCTTGCCTTTCGCGCGGGTCAGCTTCGGCAGGAAGAACATGAAGATGATCATCGGCGAGTAGGTGCAGGCCTGGGTCGCCAGGTTCATCCAGTTCGCGTGGAAATAGTCGTTGAAGAGGTAGGTGTAGAAGCTCTGCGTGAACATCTGGCCGGCCAGAAGCAGCATCGAGACCATCGTGATCGCGACGAAGGCTTTATTTTTAAAGAGAAGCGTGATCGCCTTCTTCGTCGCGCCGGGCGCCTTGGGCTGCGGTTTTGTCTTCACACGCTCCTTGTTCAGGGTGAACGCGATGAGCAGCATCACAAATGAGCAGACCGCCATGATGATGACGCCGCGGACCACGGGCGCGTACTGCATGTCGGTGATCACCTTGC
>OCTX012261837.1_pt1 | contig 31858 bp, 26 predicted proteins | sample 1539691 | NCBI WGS metagenome assembly OCTX01 (sample SAMN02144231, study PRJEB22623) | gut metagenome | biome: sheep rumen | host: Ovis aries | place: New Zealand
TAATCTCACATACGAACAATTTGTCTCAATTATTGAATCCTGTTTCAAAATGCAATTATGAATACGACATTAAAGGGTGATAGTTTTGAGCAGAGAATTCGAAATGTCATTTCCTCTCTTATAGAGAAAAGCGATTTTCGTCTTGTTCTAAAAGGAATGGATGAGATGTGGATTGTTCCAAAGGATTCAAAAACTTTTAATAAAAAGAGATATGTATATCCTTATGGAAGAGACGTTGTTATAGATGTTTCTATAGAGCCTCCTTTAAGTTCAGGAAATGATTTTCTGGTACTAGTTGAATGCAAAAATTTGCGTAATCCAGTCGATGTTGGAGATGTGGGCGAATTCATTAACAAGGTAAGACTGCTTCATGCAACAAAAGGAATTCTGATCTCTTCAAATGGATTTCAAACAGGTGCTATAGAAATGGCAAAATACTGTAATTTAGCTCTTGCTAGGGTTAATAATGAGAATAATATAGAATGGTATCTTCATAGGATTGGATATAGAGATATTAGGACTTATGATACTTTTAGAAGGGAAGTAAAGCATCGTATTTTGTATAATACAGCTATTCTTGATGGTTTTCAAGGCTATACTTCTCTTGTTGATTACTTTTCTAACTTACTATTTCTTGAGCCGACAGTCTTAGAGAATAAAGTACCATATTTGACAAATGCTGACATTAAGAAAGAAGTTGCTAACTTCTTAAATGGTAGGCCTTATGTCAAAATCAGCAATTTAGAACTTAGATTCTATTGTATAAAGAATAATATCAACGTGTTTGATGATATAGATTGTCATGGAGTGCAAGGAAGATGTGATTTCTTGAATAATAGAATATATATAGACCCATCATTAAAAAGCGACAAACATAGATATAGATTTGTATTTGCTCATGAAATTGGTCATAGTTATCTACATCGTAAATTGCTTATGAAGATTATTTCATCAGCAGAAGACGTGGACTTGGACCGCCAAAGAGGAGGCGCTGACTGGGAAAAGAGGTTGGAAATACAAGCGAATTTGTTCGCATCTTACTTGCTAATACCGGAGAATCCGATGATTAATAAGTATTTTGAAGTTAAAAGGGAACTTGGTTATAGTGATAGACAGCGATTGTATCTTGACAATCAACCTGTGAATATTGAAGATTGTAATAGTGTCTTTAATGAATTGTCTCGATTCTTCAACGTATCAAAGCAGATGGTAAAAATAAGATTACTTGATGATAATTTGTTAGTTGAAAATAACAGTTTATAAAGAAATAATTTCTAATTTTAAGGAAACTGTTGGTTTTATTAGATTCAAATAATATGGAAATAGAAGACATAACGAGAATAATAGAGCAAACTTTAGTTAGTCCGGATTTGAGTAAGATTAATTCGGATAATAAAGGATTATTTTGGAAAGAACAATTAAAAATAGTGTTGTCAAGTCTAACCTTAGACTTTACTGGTGCATTAGAGCGTGAAATACAAGCTGTCAATGATTATAGAACTGGAGAGTTGTTTAGGAAATTTGTTTTTTATGTTCAAGGTCTAAAAGAGACAACTTCTGAAGAGCGACACATGTTTGCTGATGAAATAAGAAAAAAGGCAGAAGATGCTCCTGGCAACGTGATTGCGGGGATGATAGATAGACTGGATAATATAAATAAGCAAGAAGTATTTGCCAAGTTGACAATAGCCAGAATACATGGTTTCATTAATGTTGAGGATTTTTTCCGTTTGCATTCTCTTCTAGAAAGGATTCCCTATGTTGATCTTGCTAAGTTGCCGTACTATAATGAGGACTACTACGATGAAAGCGGAGATACAGAGTTGCTATTTGCTACGGGTGCTTTAAAATTGGCATCAATTTCAGCTGAGGATGGTAACAAGTACGTTTTGTCTGCTCTTGGTGAAAATCTTTTGCGTTTTGGTATTGGAGTTAATATCGATGTTAAGCGTGAGAGAGGTACAGAATTGGAGCCGAGGACTGCAACAAAGGAGGATATAGATGAACTATTTAAGGTATAGCAGAATTATTTGAAGAACATAAACCTAAAGGGTGGTGGAGATAAAACTTATGGTATTTCCGCCCTTTTTTGGGCCAACACTCTTTCAGACAGTAGATATCCCAATGATATGTGGCAAATATACTATGATTATTCTGATAGGGATGAGGAGGGGATAGAAATCTTTGTGTCATCAATAACAATCATTGGTATGATCTCTGTGACATCCTCTGTGACATCTCTGTGACATTCTCAGTAACATTCTCAGTAACATTCCTTCTTACTCTTATTAACTTGATGGGTGGGATATGGACATATAACTCCAATTTCGCATGTAATTTGCCGCAAAATTCGGAATAAATACGAATCTGAAGATAAATTTGTATAATATTGTGCTGTTTTTAACCTAAAAATTTGGATTATAGAAATGAAATGTGTATATTTGCAGAAAATTTTCCGTCATATTCGTAAAAACAAAGAAGATGGCTACAAAAATACAGCAAATATTAGAGCGCGCTCCACATGACTCAGTGTTGTTCGGTTCATGGCTTTCAAGCCAGGGATTAGATGCCCGTGGACAACACTCTTATATGAAGAGTGGATGGCTTGATCGTATATCCCAAGGAGTATATAAAATGCATGGTACATCACCAAAACTGATGGCTGCGGTATCATCCTATAATACACAACTTTCTAAACACTGCATAGTAGGGGCATATACCGCTCTGGAACTTCGTGGCTACTCTCATTATTTGTCTATGGGCAAACCAAAGGCGTTTCTGTTCACAGACAAAAACAATAAATTGCCTACATGGCTTCTAAAAGAAGAGTGGGATATGACAGTGAGATACATGACAACCTCGTTTCTTGGTGATGACTTGTTGGGTGTAGAAACAATGACCATAGAACAACACGAGTTGCTTGTGTCTTCACCAGAACGTGCTATATTGGAATGCTTAAACCTGCCAGATGCAGCATCTTCTTTGCTTGATATCTATTATGTAATGGAGGGTTTAACAACCTTGCGGCCTAAGTTGCTACAGGCATTATTAGAGTTTTGCACGTCACAAAAGGTGAAACGTCTATTCCTCTTTATGGCTGAAAAAGCAAATCATTCCTGGTATAGATCCCTTGATTTAGAAAAAGTAAATCTTGGAACATCAAGGTTAATGGTTACACCTACAGGAAAGTATATCAAAAATTATAATATGACAATATCCAAAGAACTTGCAGAATATGAATGATGTAAAATCAAATGTCTACGCTCAGAAGGTAGAACTCTTGTTCCGTCTTATTCCTATTGTGATGGAAGAGGAGGTATTTGCTATACATGGCGGTACAGCCATCAACTTGTTCTTGAAAGATTTACCTCGTTACTCCGTTGATATAGACCTGACTTATATTCCGTTGGCTGATAGACAAACAAGTTTGGATGATATCAATTTACATTTGAAATCCATTGCAGATAAGGCAAAGAAAGCATTCAAAGGGATACACATTGTACCCAATTTTAGTACTTGCAAACTGTTGTGTGAGTACCATGGTAAGCAGGTGAAAATAGAGGTTAATCAGACTAAGAGGGGTGTTGTCGGTGGTGAATGCCTGTCTATGCCTTTGAGCGAGAAGGCGCAGAATGAGTTTTCTCTTTTTTGTGAGGCAAAGATTGTTCCGTTGACTCAATTGTATGGTGGCAAGATTGCGGCTGCACTCTCACGCCAGCATCCACGGGACTTGTTTGATGTAAAGTACATGGATATTCCATTAGACGAATGCCGTGAGGGGCTCATTTTCTGTTTGCTTGGCAGTGACAGACCTATACATGAGTCCTTCGCCCCAAGTTTGATAGACCAACGTGAAGCAATGGAAAACCAGTTTGCAGAAATGACAGATATTTCATTTACTTATGAAGATTTTGAAGAGACTCGTGCAAAACTCATCAACGATCTCAGGTCTCTTCTGACGGAAGAAGACAAGAGATTCCTTGTTCGTTTTGAATCGGGACAGCCAGAATGGAATGGATATGAATTTGAAAACTTCAAGGATTATCCATCTGTACAATGGAAAATACTTAATCTGAAGAAACTTGCAAAGCAGAATCCTCAAAAACTACAAGCGGAAGCAGAAAAATTAAGGAATGTGCTTAAATCGTAATTTGGCAGATGTCGTAGGCCACAAATATAATTAATTCAAAGTCTAAAATGCAATAAAAAATGACAAAACAAGGAACTGAGTATATTGATTTGGGTGACACGGAATATGTAAAGATTCCCTATAGTGAAAGAAAGCATGTGTCCTTTCTTGTTGGCTCTGGCTTTTCAGTTCCATGTGGTATGCCCACTGGTAGACAGTTAAATAATTATTTGCTTAACATAGAGAAAAGTTCTATTACATTTGACTATGCAGGCAAATTAGCAGTATCGCAGGACGGTATTAAACATACAATTGGAAGCCCATTTGACTATTGTTTGTCATTCTGTTCTGAGGCAATGAAAGAATATAGTAAGAGCCATGAATTTGATTATGAACAGTTCTATGATTTCATTAGTAGAGATGGTGTCTATGAGGATCAATATCAGAATCTTGCTAAGCCATATCTTTCGATGTTTAGTGACTACCACCAACTAGTGTATAATATGAAGACCGTGTATAATCAGTTGATAGAATATAAACTGAAAGAGGGAAGAAAGACAGAAATAAAAGAAAATGAGTTTGCAAGTGACAAATTTTGGAAATACGAGAGTTTTGTGAAGTATCTTGACAAACTGTCGATTAACTATATTGTTGACATCTTCTCGTTGAACCATGATTTGCTCATTGAAAATCTTCCAAGAACAAACTGGCTACAACATGAGGATATATCAGATGGTTTTCATAGCTATAGGTCACCCTATTATGGAGAGTTGGAATGCAATGGTCAAAAATATGATTGTAGGCTTGAGGAATTCAAGGCCTATTACAATACTGCTATTAGGTTGTATAAACTACATGGCAGCTTAGATTATCTTCTGTTCAAGAGGTGTGATAATAATGGTTTCTATCGGAATGATAAAATGATTAAGGTGCCTTATGGGATAGCCATAGATAAAACTAAGAAGCAGAACAATCATAGGCTTGGATATATAGAAGATTGGATAGAGTATTCTCATGATTTCCTCTCTGGTACTTTGTCAAAAATACATCATTATAACGATAGTTTCTACAGGAAGTTGTTTAATCGCTTTCGACTGAATTTGAAGAAGGCTGAATGTTTGATAATAATAGGTTATGGCGGTAGAGATTCAGGTATAAACAAGTATATTTTGGATTTTTTTGATTATCGCGACAAACCATCATTTATTGTAGATCCTTTCTATCAGAGTAATGAAGACTTAAAACGATTTGGTGAAACGATAGGAGCCCAACCTATAGAGAAGTCTATTGGTGAATTCCAAGAGATTGTATGGAAGAACTAATCTGCAAATAATTAAAGCGTATGACGGAAAAATGTCTTGACATTATAACTCAGATAACGGTTGAATTACATAAAGATGACCCCTTTAAACAGAAATTGGGGACAGGTGTCCTTTATTCCAACAAGCTGTTATCCGGATTAGTGTATGTTCTAACTGCCAAGCATTGTCTTGTCGGGTTGAACGAAAAAGACAAGGTGTCTTTACGTGTTTACAATCCTGAAAGCAGCACCTACGAATACGTAATTCCCGTTAATCAAACTATTCTGTGTCATCCAGTTGATGATGCAGGAATTATTATCTTCAACCAGCGGGAACTTGCAGGAATTAATCCGAAACTCCCTTCAGTATTTGTTGTTGATAAGCATGTGGGGGATGATGATGCTGTTACCAAAGGCTTTCCTTTGGCAAGCCTTGATCAGACTAGTGAAGCGGGAGAGTCTTCTTTAGTAGCACTTAAAATGACATACCGCCAGGAGTTACCATCTGAACGTGCGTTCCAACTTACAACGACCGATGACTATAGCGAGAATACCATTATCGGGATGTCTGGTTCGGGTATTTTCATTGAAGCATGTGAAGAATTGTATATTAATGGTATCTTCACTCGATTCTCGGATGAGGAAAGAGGTAAAGTGATATACTCGCAGAGGCTGACATCATTTAACGAACTGCTGGGGAATGAATACAAAAAGCAGATACCATTAACATACCTTGGGCATCACGGATTGGGACACAAAACCTTTGAGAACAATGTGAATGATTCCGTCGCGAATCTAGGTCCTAGATATTGTCAAAAAGTCAATGTGAAGACCGGAACGGCCAGATACTTTGATTGTATTGCTAAGACGTCCGTCTATTATGAAAGACTGTTTAGAATAATAGATTCATGGCTAACAGAAAAGAGTTATAGGGCTAGGCTAGAATCAAACAGAATTGGGCACTTGGAATCAATGCTTAAGTCGATAAGAGCTGATTTCGTCAAAGCATTGGCTGACTTGGATAAGAGTGTGGAGGGGAGTATTGACTTCTCTGACTTGATAAAACGTGTAGATGACCTTGAGGTTGAGATTGAGCAAGTACGTTACAACTTGTATTCTGATTATTCGCCATTGCGAGAATCAGATGAACAATTAAAGAAGGAGATAGAAGCTGACGAGTCAAGACTATCTGAGATATCACAGGATTTATATACTTTTACCGAGGACTATAAAGATTTAAAGATCGAGCTGGCGAATAAACCATATCTTATAATTAAAGGAGAAGCAGGATGTGGGAAGTCTCATTTGATGGGTGATATGGCCAGCAAGAGAATTGCTGATGGATTGCCAACACTATTGTTTCTTGGTTCCGATTTCTCCGATGGAACTTATGAAAGCACCATTACATCTAAAATTGGATTTGCAGGTACATTCCCAGAATTCCTGTCCAGTTTTAATCAGATAGGATGCCAAGTTGGTTCCAGGGCATTATTAATGATTGATGCTCTAAATGAAGGTAAACAGGCAAACTTGTGGAAAGATAAACTTTCAGGACTGATACATTCGATAGATGATTACCCCGCGATAGGTCTGATAGTATCTGTTCGTGATACATACTTTGATGATGTTATTCCTGATGATGTGGAATCAAAAAGTAAAGCAACAATCCTTGAACATAAAGGATTTAAAGGCTTGGAGTATGAAGCTGTCAAACAATTCTGTTTGGCTTATAAATTGAATTTGCCCAATGTGCCTATTCTTACTCCGGAATTCTGTAATCCTTTATTTCTCAAGATAGTTTGTGACACATTAGAAGCATCTGGCGAAAAAGATTTTCCTAAAGGTTTCAACGGCGTAAGCTCACTATTCAACTGCTATTTCAGGATTCAAGATAAACAGTTTGGCAAAAAAAGACCGGAATACAAGTATAGGAAAGTAGTCAGCAGTTCAGTAAAATTGCTAGCTCTCCCAATCTTTGAAGCCAAGTATAATCTTCTAAGGATGCAGGATGCGGATAGAATACTACATAGTTCTTTTCCGAGTTGTCCATCATTGTTGGCCGACCTTATAGATAACAATATTCTGCTTAAGACAAAGTCTCAATTAGACGATGGGAACGAAGACTACGTTGTTTACTGCTATCAAAGGATTAGTGACTTTGTTATTGCAGGAGAAATAGTTAAGAAATACAAGGACTGGGAGTCTTTTGTTGGGAATGTCAATGATGACAAAAACCTTCGCTCGATTATTGTTGCTGCAGATTGGGAATACAAAGGTATACTAGAAGCATTTGCTATCTTAATACCAGAGGCATTTGGCCATGAAATAATAGATATAATTCGTTTTATTCCGTCAAAAATAATAAAAAGGCAATATTATTATTCGTGCCTTGATTTTATTTCGGAAGCACTGATAAACAGTTTGAATTGGCGCTCTATAGAATCCATCAATAAGGAAGAAATAGGGAATTATCTCAATTCCGGGATGTGTAGTATCGAGTCAGATGTCTGGTATAATAAGTTGGCAGAACTCTCTGCTATTCCAAACCATCCATTTAATGCAGATTATTTTCATGCATTAATGATGAGACTTACTATGCCAAAGCGTGATGGTATATTCCAATTCTTTTTCAACGGTTGTGCAGGATATGATGATGACAAATGTGCTAACCCATTACGTCGGTTGATTGACTGGGCGTGGTCAGAAAAAGTATCAGCAAATGCAGATACTGAGACGACCCGATTAACTGCAATTATGCTATGCTGGCTTCTGTCGTCAACATACATCAAGCATCGAGATGAAGCTACAAAGGCACTTGTAAATCTTCTTTCTGAGAAGGTGGATGTGCTCATTGATACCATGCGCACCTTCGAGAATGTGGATGACATGTATGTTTATGAAAGACTATTCGCGGTAGCATATGGAGTTGCGTTGAGAACTTCCTCGGGGGATGACCTTAGGAAATTAGGTAGGTATGTATATGATACCATTTTTAAGCACAATAACCCACCTAAAGATATTTTACTGAGAGACCATGCCAGAAATATTATAGAATATGCCTGTTACAAAGAGGGGATGACATCTGTTAATATGAGAAAAGTCCGTCCACCTTATTCTAGCATACTTCCAAAATGGCCAACAGATGAAGAGGTCGAATACCTTCATATCAGTTATGATGCGCCAGACTATAAAGAAAGACAAGGTTCGGAACAGAATTTGATTTGGGAATCGGTCAAAGGAGGATTGGCTGATTTCTGGAATAAGTCGGTGTCTTCTGATATTGAGCACTTTTACCCAATATCAATTGCCGAGGAAAAAGCATTTAATAAAGCATTGCGTTTGTTTAAAGGTAATATGAAGGTGCTGGCTAAATGTATATGTGAGGGAAAAGCTGTTTTCTTTCTAAATGGACAAAAAGGGTCTAAGGATGCTAGCACAAGCGACAAGTTATTTGAACTTGTTTGTAATGAGACAGAAAAGTTAATGTCAGAAGAACAAATAAAAGCTTTATACGAAGTCTTGATTCCTTTTAAAGTTAAGGAATTGCCATTGCATAATCATTATTATTGCAGATTCCCGACAGACGGGGTAAGAAACTGGCTTGTCAAGAGGGCATACGATCTGGGCTTTGATGTAGAACTCCATGGGAGGTATGACCGTTTTGCAAAAAGTTGGACATTTAGGAATTCGGATGATAGGATAGACCGCGTTGGTAAGAAATATCAGTGGATCGCTTTCCATGAAGTTATGGGTATTCTTGCTGATAATTATAAGTTTAGAAATGACTATGTAAGCGAGAGTTCTGAGGGATATGAATTGTTTCATGGAACATGGCAGTCTTTTTTGAGGAATATTAACCCTTCAATGATATCAAGAGAACTGGTCGCTGATTCTGAATCGTCAGATGATGGTAATAAAGCTGAATACCAGCAATGGTATCGAGATGAGAAATATGATAATTGGGATTATCCCGGTTCTGATGAAGCGTGGACATCATTGCTCAGAGATTTACCTGATCCTATCTCTATGATTCAGAAAGTGGACGATAGCGGAACAGAATGGCTTACCTTGAATAACTCTAAGAGCTGGGATGAGCCAAAAGACATTGGCAAGGAAAAGTATCACTACAAACTTAAAAGGCATAGTGTCGCCATTTATATTGATGCAATTCTGGTAAAACTACAAGATGTTGAAGAGGCAATTCGGTCTCTTGATAATAGAAGTTTATGGGGAGGAAATGAATTCCCGTCCGATGATTGGCAATATCTGATAAATAGAGAAAAATATTGGTCACCAGCCTATAAGGATGTGTATAGAAGCAAGGACGATTGGGCAGACACTATAACGGGACTTAATGTTCCATTCATTTATACCAGTGAAAAGGCATGCGGACATATTGAAGGGGACAAATCTGGTACAATAAATAGTTATAGCATTCCATGTCGGAGATTATTTGAAGGCTTGGAAATGGAATACGATGCACATGATGGCCGATACATTGATAAAAATGGAAATCTTATAGCGATAACTTACGGATATGACCAGATCCTTGTAAGAAAAGAACCACTTCTGCAATTCCTTGAACAGAGTGGTTTGGCCATATTATGGCTTGTGAGAGGAGAAAAGATGGTTTTTATTAGTGGCGGTATAGGGTGTCTAAGTGAATATAATCCATGTGGCATATATTATTTGGATAACTATATGAATCCTAAAGGTGTCTTAAAGACATATAAGAGAGTGTGAAATGAGACTGATTTGTTACAAGGCTATGTGTGGAGATGCATTCCACCTTCAGTTTGAGGGTGAAAGTGGCAAGAATCGTAATCTCTTTCTTGATATGGGGCATCCAAAGACTTATTCACAGATTTTAAAGGATGTTATCTCAAAACTTGTTGGAGCCTCGGAACAGATAGATGCTCTGTTTTTGTCTCATATACATGATGACCACATTGGCGGTGCCAGCAGATTCATAAAGGATATTCAGATGGATTGCACTCTTGAAAATGTTGTTGGCCGTTGGATATACAATGCCCCAAGGAAATATGGCGTAGAAAAAATACGAAATGATCAGAATGGTGTATTATGCGGGATTGTGTCAGGAGATAAGGTCTATGAACATATTCTTGCAAATCGTCCGTCTGATTTAAATGATATTACGGAAGGACTGTTCTTTGATATTGATGGGATGAAAGTTACCATTCTTTCGCCCGATGTGAACACACTTAATCGGTTGAGAGACAAGTATTCGAATAAACGTCCACTCTGCAAGTCGGAAACAGATGAAACAAACATAGAAGCAGGTGGCGTGACAGATGACTATTCGGTACCATTGCTTCAGTTTAAAACAGACGAATTCCAAGAAGACACTAATATTGAGAATGCAAGCAGTATAGCTGCTATATTTGAATATAGAGGAAGAAGAATTTTGTGGCTATCAGATTCGGTACCCTCTGTAGTTGTCGGTTCATTATCAAAACTTGGATATAGTAAAACAAATAAGATACAGTGCGAAGCGGTTTTGCTTTCTCATCATGGGAGTTCGGCTAACAACAGCTTAGATTTGTTTAAGATGATAACTGCTAACAAATATATCATTAGTGCGGATGGTGTTAATCGCCATTGCTTGCCCAATAAAGAGACAGTGGCAAGAATTGTGGCGGCATCATCTAACGTTCCTGTGTCACTGTATTTTAACTATGATGATGGACGGTTAACAAGACTTTTTAAATCTGATGCTCCAGAGGATGTAAGATCAATGATTGATATCCATTATTTGAAAGATAGGGAAACGATTAATTTTTGATAGTGATAGAGAAAATTCTATATAAATGCAAGTCCTTTAGCTGGGACTTTCCTGATGATATGTGGGAAATCACAATGGCTATACTGATAGGGATGAGGATAGAGAACTCCTTGTACCATCAGTAACAACCATTAGTAATGATTTTCTGTGACATTATCTGGGACTGTCAGATTCAAACAGCCTCCTGAACTCAACCGAATAATAAGAAGCAATATCATTGTCATACACCACAGTCGCATTCTCATCGTTTTTATTCTCTGCATTTTCCGACCAGTTGTATGATCCAGTGATTACTTTCTGATTGTCAATGACACAGAATTTATTATGCATTATTCCTCCTCGCGTTCCACGAATAGTTTTAAATGGTATATTGTCTAAATCAACACCAAACTTGCAATTGGTGTAGTCTTTAAAGTAAACGACCTTTACATCAAGTCCTTCTTTCTTCTTCTCTACTAATTTATCTGCAATACGCTGGTTCGTAAACCATGCGATTGCAACATGAATAGAAACTCTTGCTTCATCTAAGTATTTAATAATTTGATCTGCGATATTATTAAAAAATGCAACGCTTCTTTTTCCTGTAATGCCTATACTCTGTGTTACAATTCCCAAATTGATGGAATCCATGTTTTTTCCCACATTCAATGAATTAGAGCCATTCAGTACGATTGTTCTATCTTGCATTGGTCTCCCCTTTTCTGTGAGAAGTACTTCTGGGGGATTGCTTTCAAGCTTGGCTTTTACTTTGGCCAGCAATTCCTTTGCTTCATTCTCATCGAATATACAACATTGGTCATCAAGCGGATCAAGGAAATCTTTGTCTACATAATAACTGTAATTGCCATGCTCTTTACCGTCAGGCTGCAGAGTCGGTTCTGACACAGGAAACAGAATGCAGCCAGTCTCTTTTTCCAACTCGTGCATATTGATACTACATTCCTTCAGCAACCGAGCTGCCCATATTCTGCCAATGTCGTTCAATAACTGTACATACTTAAAGAAACACTCATGAAGGGGAGGTATTTTAGTGTTACCTAAAAGTCGCAGCGCAGTCTCATTGCCCGCCAATTTACGCAAATAGTCTTTATCTACCTTGTATTGCCCTGTACAATCTGATATAGTTACTTCTGAACAGGAGTAAATCATTCGTGCAAAATCTCTCGCCAATGTCATTGTCTTAATTGCCTCCTGACGGCACTCCTTAACAGTTTTTCCTGTTAGCTTTTGTTTGACACCCTGACGCAGTTTTTTATAGGTATCGTCTTTATCTATAACAATTAAATATTGTTGTAAAAAGAATTCCCTCAATATGCTGTATTCACCTTTTGTTTCTGACCATGTCTTGGGATGGTGATGCTCTCTTAGGACAAAGTCCATACAGTTGCGAGCCAAGCCCCCAGAACTATAAAGAGTTATTACTTCATCATAAAATTCTACAGGAGTAATGCCATTTGGATAATAGCATCGACGATAGTCTTCGTAAGAATCAGCCAGATATTCCTCAAAATATAAATTTGCCTGTTCTTTCACTTCAGCAGGCATTTTTTCCAAAATTGGTTGTAGGGCTATTTGATAATGAAGTTCTTTTTCCGTGTGGTGAATCCAATTGCGAGCTTTCAATTTCAATTCGCGTTCCGACATCGAAGCTACAGACCTGTTTCGCTTGAAGGCCCGACGGTAGGACTCAACAAGTTCCTTTTCATAGGCTTCGAACAATATGGCATCGAAATCTGCCTTTGGGTGCAAAGTCCAGTATTTCATAATACCTCCTTCTTGCTTCAGCAATGCCAGCCGAAACTCTTCATCGTGCCTTACATAATCTTCAATAGTCTGCTTCATAATTGCAAAATTACATAAAAATAGCTAGTTTCCATGCTATTTTGCCATCAAAATACTCTTTTTATACATCTTTTTAATAATAAAGTGCTGATTTACAAATATAATTTGTACTTTTGCAGATAGTTCGGGGAGAAATCCGGACTAATGATGCATTGCTTATTGATACGCACTTAACCGAAGGTGTCTGGAAAACTCAATTTGGGATAGTTCGTTCATAGAGCAGAGGAGGCCTGAATAAGGATTTCCAATGACTACATCATAGCTTTGCACACGCTTTGGCGTGTTGCATTCTTATTTGTAGTCAGGGGGTCCCGTTTTCCAGACACCGCCCCTCAGGTTAAGTGCATAAGGATGACTTCACGCCATTCTTTTGTCCTTTTCCTTTTGCGGTTGTATAGTTAAGGACTTAGAACAATGACGATAAAGAGCAAACGCGTTGAAGCGATAATTGACGAATTGAAAGACCAGTATCTGGAAGAAGACCGCTACACCCGACCTTGGATCATAGGTTTTAGTGGCGGTAAAGACTCTACGGTGCTGCTTACTCTTGTTTGGATTGCCTTGCAAAGATTGCGCGAGGAAGGCAAACCTTTAAACAGAAATGTACATGTGGTGTGTAATGATACAATGGTGGAGAATCCCATCATTGAGGAGTACGTCACCAAGGTTTTAGACTTGATTGCAAAAGCAGCCAAAGAACAGCAGATGCCAATCTCCGTCGCTACGACAACGCCTGAGTTGGAAGATTCATTCTGGTGTTGTGTGATAGGTAAAGGTTATCCTGTCCCCAACAATTCTTTCCGTTTCTGCACAGAGAAAATGAAGATTAAGCCCACCTCCAAGTTCATTACTGATCAGGTGGCTGCAGATGGAGAAGCTATTGTGCTTGTTGGTACAAGACTTTCAGAGAGCCAACAACGTGAACGTTCCATCAAGCGACACGAAATAAAGGGCCATCGTCTGTCAAAGCACCCGTTGAATCCTAATACGTACACATACGCTCCCATCAAGGAACTGATGTTGGAAGAGGTTTGGTGGATTATCAATGCTGTCCCTTCACCTTGGGGATTTGACAATGAGATATTGTACAAGATTTATCTCGACGCTTCTGCTGATGACTACGAATGTCCTACGGTAGTGACGGATGACAGTCATCGCTCATGTGGTCAAAGTCGCTTTGGCTGCTGGATTTGTACGGTGGTGAAGGAAGACAAGTCGATGACTTCGCTGATAAAGAACGGAATCGAATGGATGCAGCCGCTATTGGACTTCAGAAATAGATTAGTTGACAATCGCAATGTATCAGAACTACGTTGCTCAACACGAAGAAACGGCCAGAAGGCAGTCGATGAAACAGGCCACAATCTGGGCAACTACACGATGGAATATCGCATCCAGTTACTTCGAGAACTGCTAACCGTTCAGAAGAATACACAGGCATATCGTTCCAGCATCGACCTGATTACGAACCAAGAGCTTATTGCCATTCAGGTGTTGTGGTATCGAGATGGCAACTTCTCAACTACCGTCAATGACATCTACAACGAAGTGTATGGCTACAACATACCCAACACCAACATTGGCTTGCAGGAGCGCATACTCTTGGAAAAGGCCTGTGCAGACAATCCCCAGCACTATCAGCTGATTCAAGAACTGCTGGCTTTGCAGAAGAACAAGGTGCTGCTGATGAGGAAATACGGACTACAGACGGACTTGGAATCTCGTCTTGAATCATTTGTGAAGGAGGGCGAGGCATGATAATCAAGTCTATTACACTCGGTAACTACCGCCTTTACGAAGGCAAGAACATCATCAAGTTCAAACAAGATGATGACAAACCCATCTTTCTGATTTCAGGCGAGAATGGCTTTGGCAAGACCACATTCCTTCACTCGTTGATATGGTGTCTCTATGGCAGGCTGATAACAGAAGTGGAGGCAGAAGTGAGGAGAGACATTGCCAACAGCGGCTACAACGCTTTCCTCAGAAACAATCTCAACAACAACGTCAGGGCAAAGCTCGAAGCACTTGATGCCTCGAAGAAAGATGCCATCAAGCGCAGAGGATATTCTTCTGATAATGAAGACTTGAAACGCTTAACGACCTACTACGTTGCCATTGAGTTTGAGGATGTGGTGATACCATCTCTGCCTTGTACATCGCTGAAAGTAGTACGCTCCTACGACATGGTGACGGAGAAAGAAAACGTTGACATTCTGATTGACGGAGTGAAGAACGAGCTTACAGCGACGATAGGTTCAGAGGTATTCATCAATGATTTTATTCTGAACAAAGACATCGCCCGATTCTTCTTTTTCGACTCAGAGCAGATTGTTGCTCTGGCAGAAACCAACACGTCGACAGAGAAACGTCGCCTGTGTTCAGCATACAACGAAGTGCTGGGGGTACGCAAATACGAGGACTTAAAGAAGAACCTGGAGAATGTCAGGTTGCGTTTCCGTAAGAAGTCATCAGACGTGGCCAGTCGCGAGAAACTCGTTTCGATGCTTAATAAGCAGGAAGATTTGGAAAATCAAGTCGCAGATAAAAGGCTCACATTGGCTAATCTCGAATCTGAACTCCTTCAGCTACGTGGTGAGGATGAAGCCTTTCAACTTCAGCTGATGCGCGAAGGCAATGATGCCACTTCTACTGAGATAGCCCGAATCGAGAAACTGATTGAGACTACCAAACAGAAGGATGAAGAATACAAGCATCAGCTGCGGCAGTTTATCGACTATGCCCCCTTTGCAATCACGGGAAAGTTGTTCAAGGACACTCGTGACCAGATAGAATACGACTTCAAACTGCGAGAGGCCAAGAACGACCAGTTGAGCAGGAATCTTGTTGTGAGTCAAATCACATCGGACCTTATGCTCATGTTTGAACATTCAACGATTTCAACACCTGAGAAGTCAGAGCTGATATTGCAGGTTCAAGATGTGTTGGAGAAGTACAAGCACGAAGTGACTGATGAGAATGTGCTGCTATCTATCTCAGAGCAGGACTTCGAAGAGTTTCTGGCCATATACAATAATCTGACCACAACTTATAAATCGGAGTTTGAGCATCTGGCAGAGGACTACCGAAAGAACAAACTCGTATTGGAGCGTAACAGCAGAAGACTGTCAAACATCCAGAGCAAAGAGAAGGACGAACTTATCAAGACTATACGTGCACAGAAGAACGAGATAGAGAAGTCCATCGCAAAGAAGGATGCTGAGATACGCCAGATGCACGAATCTATTGGCGAGATGTCGCAGGAACTTGCCACCATCAGCAAGCAGGTCAGCGAACTCAGCAAGAAAGTAAGTCTTGATGACAACGATGCCAAGAAAGATGCCGTTGCTGAACAGCTCATTGACGAGCTTTCCACTTTCCTTATTTCGCTGAAGCAAGAGAAGAAGTATTCGCTGGAGCGTCGCATCAAGACGACCCTCAATACACTCATGCACAAAGAGGACTTTATTGGCAAGGTGGAAGTTGTCATCGACGGGGAGGATATGGATATCAACCTGTACTCTGTTGACGGGAAGGTCATTAATAAAGATTCACTTTCCAAAGGAGAACAGCAACTCTATGCAACCTCTATCTTGAAGGCCTTGGTAGATGAATCGGGTATTCAGTTCCCCGTATTCATAGACTCACCATTACAGAAGTTCGATAAGAGTCACGCTACAAAAATCATCACCGAATTCTATCCTCAGATATCAAAGCAGGTGGTTCTATTCCCATTACTCTACAAGGAGTTGACAGCAGAAGAGTATAATGTGATGAAGCCGTTGGTCAAGTCAACTTACTTGATTAAGAATGATGTCACCCACTCATTCTTTGAGGAGGTGCCGGTAAACGAATTCATAAAGGAAAGCTAATATGTTCACCCAGATAAAGACTACAGCAAAGAACAAAGAGGCAGTAACGGTTCTCACTCGCAAGTTCGCCTTGGGAGCAGAGAACGTTATAGCTCGTATCGCTATCGCCTATTCATTGCAAAGTGGCGTGAAGTTCTCACCACTTAATGTGAAGGATTCGGGTGGCAAGGAATACTCAAAGAACGTCCTGTTTGGCAACCTCTACACCATCTATGCGGCAATCATGTGCAAGCACTACAATATCAAGATGTCTGACAAAGACTTACCTCGCTATTTCAAGATGCATCTTGACGATGGTTTGGAGCGCATTATGGCTGATGTTAAAGACAACCCTAATCTGGTAGGGTTCGACTATTTGTTTGACAAGATAGAATTTGGATTGGGACAGATATGCTAAGAGACTGTAAGTTTGAACTCTCGTATTCTTCAGGCTTGACACACGGGCCAAAAGAATTTTTTACAGAGGCTTTGATTGAAAGCAAATCTTTTGATCTTGGCTTGGGGTTCTTCTCTACGTCCGGCATACGATGCCTTGCTTATGGTTTTGCTCTATTCATCGCTAATGGTGGGCGAATGAGAGTTGTGATAAACCACATTCTTAGCGAACAAGACAAACTTGCCATTGAAAAAGGGCAATCAGGAATCATAGACAGTTTTGAGGACAAGATTCTTAACAACGTCACCCAACTTTGTAGCACTCTCTCCCGCCAGGATGAGCAGTTCTTTAATTGCTTCTCGTATCTGATTTCTGTTGACAGGATAGAGTTTGTAGCGACCGTATCGACACAAGGCGGACTTGGGCACGATAAGTATGGCGTGTTTACGGACGAACGTGGAAACAAAGTGGCTTTCAGCGGCTCAGCAAACTTTTCGCAGACAGCAATGGAACTGAATAGCGAGACTATTACTGTGTTTACATCCTGGCAATCACCTGAGTACGTCAAAGATCTTGAAACCAAGTTCAACGATAATTGGCAGGAGGATAACGACCACCTTATCCACATCCCTATCAGCAAGGTCACTTCGTATATCAAGGACAAGTTTGGAGGGGTTAAACTGAAGAATCTGCTTGACCGTGAGATTGATTTGCGCGATGTAAATGAGATTGACTCTGCTGACCCCATCACATCCAAGCCGTTACCAGAATACCTTGTCGAGAAGATGGAGTTCAAGGAGCAAGAACCTCGGTTCCCATTCCCATCAGAACGTTCCATACAGACGAATGCATACAAGGCATGGATTGAGAATGACAGGAATGGTATCTTTGCAATGGCAACTGGTTCTGGTAAGACTGTCACGGCTCTGAATTGCCTGTTGAAGCAATACCAAGAGAATGGATACTACAAAGCCATCATCGTTGTCCCTACACGAGCCTTGGCCCTGCAATGGGAAGACGAGGTGAAGCACTTTAATTTCCAAAACATCATCTCGACGCATACAGAGAAAGATTGGAAGAATCTGTTGTCTCGCTATACAACGAAAAGCCTGTTGAACCAGCGGAAGAATATTGTTGTCATCACCACCTATGCGACATTCATTCGGAAATATATACAGGACTTCATAAGAAGCACGAAGGGTATTGATAGCTTTGTCTTTATCGCAGACGAAGCGCACAACCTTGGTGCAACAGGGCCAATAAAACATCTGCCGCACGCCATCAAATACAGGATTGGCTTGTCTGCCACGCCAGAACGAATCTATGACGAGGGAGGCTCGAAGAAACTATATGAGTTCTTTAACTCTGAGCCGCCCAAGTACACCTATCGCTTTACGATGAAAGATGCGATATGGAAGTCTGACCCGCAAATCTTGTGTCATTATGAGTATTATCCGCTGTTTGTCAGTTTGACCCCTGACGAGATGGAACAATACAATATCATCACGGAGAAACTTAGGAAGTTTATCGACCCACTTACGGGAAAATATAAGAAGGAGGCTGAAATGCTCCTGATGGCACGAAAGCGCATCATCCACAAAGCTGCTAATAAGAAACTGAAGGTGGCCCAATTGCTGGATGAACAAAAGAAGAAGGGCAATCTCAACTATACATTTGTGTTCGTGCCAGAGGGGTATGAACCTGACTATGCTGAGATAGATGATTACAACATCGACAACGAGGATATTCACATCATCGACGAATACTCACAGATGTTCCGTGAACGCAAGTATTCCTATCATCAGTATATCAGCGGACTCGACGATGCACCATCGATACTCGATTCCTTTGAACGGGGTGATATTCAGATTCTCTTGTCGATGAAGTGTCTTGATGAGGGTGTTGACATTCCCAGAGCACAAAATGCAATATTCATATCCAGCACAGGCAATCCCCGCCAGTTTATTCAGCGTCGTGGACGTGTGCTGAGAACCTGCAAAGGCAAGGATATGGCCTACATCTGGGACTTGATAGTGATGCCGCCAGACATATCAGAATCAGCATCCTCAGTAGAGCGCAGCCTCTTTGCTGGTGAAGTGCGTCGAATTCTGAACTTTGCTGCGTTGGCAGATAATAAAATCGACATTCTCTATGGCGAACTGAAACAGGTTTGCGACTCTCTGAACATCCCCATGTTCGATTTACTTGATACAGAAGAACAGTATAACTAAAAACATATATGGCTTATGGCAATACAAGATGAAATGTACAAAATGATAGAGCAGGAAATAGATCTCGTCGTTAAAGAAGAACGAGAGAAAGTGCTCGTTGATATTGGCAAAGCAAAGAAAGTTGCTAAGATGTTGACAGAACTCAGCGTTGACAAATCAGAGGCTGATAGCTTGGTGAATCAGTATATGGCGAATATTAAGAACATCTGTAATTCATAACGGCTATGAAGATAAACAGTATTACTATTAACAACTTCCAGTCCTATTATGGAGAACAGACTATTGAGTTTGGTGATGGTCTGAATCTAGTGATTGGAAATGGCGGTAAAGGCAAGTCAAAATTGTTCAATGCCTTTTATTGGGTGTTGTTTGGAAGAATATATGTCACAAGCGAAGGATGGTGCACAACGGATGACCTGTATCTTAGTTCTCATAAGGCTCTTCACAAGTTTGAGTATATCAACAAGAAAGCCTTGTACGACACAAAAATAGACGGCAAGGTTGACTGTTATGTACAATTAGACCTGACAGATGACAAAGGCAGAAACTATATCATTGAACGTCAGGCAAGTGCCATACGTCAAGCCGTTCAAGAATGGGACAAGCCAGAATCTTGGAACGTCAGTCCCTCCTCGTTGAAAGTAACTTACGATATTGCTACGGGAACCAAAAGTGACAATGGCATCATGGCTGAAAGCATTATCGCAGATTTGTTTCCAGAAGGCATTCGTGGATATATCTGGTTCCAAGGCGAATCTTTAGACAGCCTTATAGATTTCAGAAAGAAGCAGAATCTGAAGGACGCCGTAAGGCATATTTCGTATTATCCGTATTACGAGAAACTGACCTCGATAATCTCTAAGTCAAAAACTAAAATTGAGTCTCAGGAGTCTAAGAAGTTGAAAGAAGCCAACAAGCAAAACTCTGAAATAAGGAGTTTGTTGTTGAAAATAGATTTCTTGCGAGGGAGAATACAGACAGAAGAAGATAATAAGAAGAAGTACGAAAACAACATAGCGCAAATCGAAATAGCTTTGGCTGATGATGAAACAAAGATGCAAGGACTTGCCGGTTTCTCAAAGCTTATCAAGGACTATGACGATTGTGAGAAAGAGATTATAAGAATCAACAATCAACTCACAGAAATCGATAACAACCAGCGAAACCTTCTTCCTTCACTTTGGATTCTACGAGGTATTGACAAGTTGGTTGAACAAAGTAAGGAAATCATTTCCTCACACGTAGAAGTTGAGACTGCTGTACCTGAAAGGAAGTATATTGATGAACCAAGTAGAGCAAAATTGGAGGAAATCCTAAACAAGGACCATCAATGTTTCGTTTGTGGTTCTCCTGTTGATGATGCCCATCCTCATGCCGTAGAATGGATTATGAATCGACTGAGGATGCAGGAGGAATACTACAAAGAGCTGGATGACTATCGCAATAACATGGAGTTCTCTAAGCAGTTCAATATGTTTGTGGGTAAAATTCAAGACTACCCAGACTTTGTATTGAGAAGCCTGAAAGGAATAGACAAGCAATTCCAGGATACAGAGGAGGAAATGGATAGGCTAATTGCCAAGAGAAGGAAGTATCTGGAAAAGAAAACAGATTTGGACAAACAGATTGAGTCTATCAAACAGAAATATGGAGTTGACCCTCATCGTGAGGCCAGTAGCGTTCCGACACTAACAAGCAATATCAGAGCTTCGCGTGGTAATTTGGAGAAACAGAAAAAGCTTTTGGAGTCTTGTAAATCTGCCATCAGCGATTACAAGAGGCAACAGGAGAATGCAGAACGTGAACTGAACGGAATGGGTACCAATAATACAGGAACTGTAACGCAGGTGGCTGAAACGGAATGGAAACACATTTCTACTTTCTTGGAAGCTGTTTGCCGTGATGTGCAAGAGAAAGCCCGCAAAGAATTGCTCCATAAGATTGAGGACAGGGCTAATCAGTTCTACGAGAAGTTTACGGAACACGACAAGGGCTACAAAGGTCGTGTGGAAATAGATGAAGACTATTCTATCACTTTTGATGGCGGCCTGAATACCAGTCATGAGGACAGAAAGAAGATGAGTATCATCAATGCGTTGCTCGCCTTGAACCAAGAGGCTATTGGCACGTATTATCCGTTTATCAGCGACGCTCCTACCTCTAGTTTTGACCCAAGTACAACGCATAAGTATCTGATGGGTATCAAGGACATCTTTGGCCAGTCTATCATTATGACAAAGGATGTTGAAGTTGGTAGTGACAAATACGAAGACCTCTATAACCAAGGAAATGTATCGCGCATTTTCCAGTTAGATAGCCAGATATATCGCTTTGACTCAAAAGAGCCGGAAATATGGGAAGTGTCAACCGTTGTAAAAGAACTCAAATAGCAAAGACTTATGGATAATATATTCGAATTGCGATTCTCCTTTGAGCAAAAGACTAAGGATGAAGTGATATATAAGTTCTCCAATAAGCAAGGTGGAGATTTTAACGTATTCTCTTACCATTGGCAATGCTTCGTGTGGGCCGCTATAATAGGTTTCCTTAGAAATGAACCTCGCAAACTAACTCCCCCAATTGCTGATAGGCCTTTCAGCTTGAACACAATGATGAACAATCATGGCGAGAAAGATGCTCAGGCTCTAATCTGTTTGGCGATAGCAAAGGCTGGCACATTAGATATCATGAAGAATCCTGTCGATGCTATCAATCTCATCAATGAGTATGCCAATGGCGGCTTCTATCATATTATGAAGCTAATGGAGAATGGTGAGAACTCCTTTAATGACCTGGAGAAGGTTAAGCAGGAAATATTCTCGCGCAACTATGACGACAATGGCGTTTCTCAACCAATTCCACAGGTTGAAGAATACGTCGTGCCCGAAGAAGCATACAGCAAAAAGGAAACTGAACCAGAGCCAATGGCTGAGGAAGTTGTTGCAGAGTCTATTGTTATTCCAAGGAAATCTCGTCGTTGGACGTTCAAAGAAGAGAAAGACCTTGTGGGCTACTATCAAGCTGGTATGACTATCAATCAATTGGCCCGTTTGTTTGGCAAAGATGAAGATGCGGTAAAAGAAAAACTGGAACAGAAAGGATTTGGCAAGTCCTAAATCAGCCCCAAATCTTTATGATTTGGGGCCGAAAAATAAGGAGGAATTAATCTTCAAGAAGTTCTGCCAGTTCTTCACCGAGAGGAGCGAAGTAACACCAACTATTTCTGACTGGTACCTCTGGTAGATTCAGGTGCTGGTTTAGTTCATCATTTTGTTCAATGGCGAGAAATTCGTAGCGGTAACGTGGAGCAACCTGATTCAAGAACTTAGCGAGGTTTCTGACGTGTCGTCGCTCATGAGATAGGAAATTGGCGGTTACGAGAATGACGCACTTGTCAGGAAGTCCGTTGCGTTTCTTGCTTTGCTCCCAGAAGCGGATGTAGAGATTGATGCCCTTCTCGTTAATAAACACATTGAAGCCTACCATGTGGCTCTCAAACGCGATTGATTCCATACTGATGCCGTAGTTCTGATAGAAATAAACGGCGATGTCAAACTTCAAATTTTGATTTACCATAAATTGTTTGAATTTAAAGAGTTTATAATATATTGTTAATTGTTTGGTGGAACTGGATTACATCCTCATTCCACGTTTCTTCTTTTTCTTTAGTCGTCGTTGCTCTGCTGCGAACTCGGCCTCCTGTGCTACGGTAGCATCATAGCCAGATGGTGAGAACAGACTACCGATTCCAGAGGCAACACTTTCAATGGTACTTTCCTCGTACCTCGGTTTGGGCTCTTCACGTTGAACTGGTGCGACTTGTGGACGTGTTGCTGCCGTTGGACGCTGTGGCTCATAGGTGCGTTGTGTCTGTTGGTACTTCTCTTTGAACTTGCGATTGCGCTCTAGTCGCTTCTCGATATTGACGAAACTGAATTTCCGATCTATCTTCGAGCCAGAGAAAACATGTTTGCCCTTGATGAACTTCACACCTTCAACTCTGCCGCCAGTCCTGCTGTACTTGAACTCCGTCATTATCCCCTGCTTGTGAAGGGCCTCACGAAGTTGCTCCCATGAAGTGGCTTTGGGTAGTTCCTGCTTCAATGCCTCATAGATGTCATACTTGGCTTTGTCGTGCGGGCGTAGCCGCTCCGTGTTCACATGTTCCTTACCGTCTGCCATGTATAGTCCGTACTTCTCCGTCAATGCCTTGCATATCTTCTCGTTACGATAGCGGTCGTTTTTGTCGGAAATGGTCTTGCCGTTGTTATCCACTCGGTTGAATACGATGTGACAATGCGGATGGTTGCGGTCAGTGTGGCGGGCAATGATGAATTGGGTATCTCGGATACCCATCTGTTCCATATATTCGTAAGCAATTTTTATCATTAGTCTGTCATCATTTCGCAGTCGGTCGCCATCCTCTGGTGAGAAACTGAGGGAGATATGGCCGACGGTATTCTTCACCTTGTCGTTGAGTAATGTCTGCAACTCAAACTGCTCCGCCATCTCTTCTAGAGTACCAGATACACCCTCGGCTACCAACAGCCTTGCCTTGTCCTCACGGAGAACGTAGGCAACGCAACCAGCGAACTCAGAGCCTTTAGTTATCTTTCCTATCATCCTTTATCTGCTTTACGATTTGTGAAATCCGTGCTGCCAGACTGCAGCAGTCATCGGCTATCATTCCAAAGCCGTAGGCATTTGCCTGTCTTGCCAACTGGTTTAGGTTGGTGGCTTCGCCCATCAGATTTCTTAACAGGATGAGCGTGCCCCTGCTGATACGTTCTTTGACGTGTCCGTTCTTAATCAGTGAGCGAATGACCTCGCTCTGGCTTCTTCCACTCTGCCTGGCGAGTGCCTTCAGCCAGTAGTTTTCCTGCTCCGTCAGTCGGAGCGAGATTGTCTTTGCTTTCTTCATTTTCTTTCGATTCTTGGGTTAATAATGTTTGTGACCATCGGGAGCCTCCAGCCTTTTGGGGTGGCAAGTGGGGAGGTGAATGTAATACACCGCCATAAACTTGCTATCCCCAAAATGTTCCCAAATCGTCTTTCTCGGCTTGTAGGCTATGCGTTAAAATGTTTTAGCATTCATACAGTCAGATGTTTTAGCAACTGCTCCTTTCACTGGTTGCAATTTCAACAGATTCGCTAATTTGGCAACTGACTGATTTGTCCGTTTCATCTGTTCAAACTTGCCTTCTTCGGTCTCGATGTCAAGCAGAAAATCAGCGATGTCGAGTCCCTGCTTCCGTTGTTCATCCGTCGCTGCCCGTTCCAAATAATCATACAACTGCGCATGAATGCCGAGTTGTCTTATCGTCGGAATCTTGCCTCTCCAGTAGTCCGTTGCTCCGAGGTCAGGGAAGAGTGAAAGCGTTCGTCCTTGAAGTATGCTCAGGCATTCTTCATTGAGACAGCCGTTCTTTCCGCCAGACGCTATCCATGTGAAATGAGGCAGATGGATGCTGCATACAAGAGCGGTCTTTTCGCTCTCAACCAATGCAACGGGCTTGCTCTTCTCTGAGGTCAGAAGATGCTCCCCAAAGAAGCATTGTCTCAGATTGAAGTCTGCGAGGCACAAGGCTGAGTGTACCCATGTGACATGACAGAACGGCTGTTTCACTCTCTTGCCTGTCTGTGGATTGTAAAGAATTATCTTACCAGTTCTTGCCTTCCCGTTACGGTCAATCTGCCAGAAAACAGTAGCACCTTGCCAATGCCTTGATGTACCGACATAGTATCTCTCCATCAGTTCCATCGTCTGCTCCCTGCCAAATTTGAGGCATAGAAAGCGGAAGAGATTGTTTGCCTCGTAGTGTTGCATACTGGCTTCTACTATCTCTGATGGGATGTACGATATTGGCTTGGGGCGTTCAACGACACGGGGAATGAAGATAGACATCCTTTCTTCTGATAGTTTCTCCTGTACAGATGGATTGTCCTTGAAGTAGTCGCTGGGTGTGTAGTGATACCCACAACGCTGCTCATGGTCACATCTGCCGACATAAGAAGGGAACTGGATTTTTCCCTCCGTATCGATGTAACGGGAAAAGCAACGCTTCTGCTTACACTCAGGGCAAGTGTATCTGGTGCTGATGCCCTTATAGGGCTGTAGTCTGAATCTATAATCGCTCATTTTTTCATTTTTAGTATCGCACTATCTGCATTTTCTGCATTTTGATGGGGCAAAGTGTGGAAAGTGTGGAAAGTGCGAGGGGTGAAACCTTAGATTTTCGTGTACTCTCCGTGGCGTTCCCGTTTGAAGAGGATGCCAATGTTCCGACTCAGGAAGTCCTTAAAAGCTCGTTCTTTCATTCCTGCCTTATCTGCCAAATCAAGTCCCTCTGCTGTAGTGAACTGGTTCGGCAACTGATGGAGGATGGCGAGTTGTTGTGTAGTCAGTGATTCCTCGTTCATGATTCCCTGCACATTGAGGGCTGTCATTCGAAAATACTCTGTCAATAGGATCGCTTTTTCAACGGATTCCTTGTCGATGGCATCCTTGCCAGTCTCTCCACAAGCCCATCGTGCCAGTTGGAGAATCAGACAGAAGCGGATGAGGTAGGTTTCCAACTTACAGTAAATACCTACAATGACTTCACTGGCTTCAGTGTCGCACATTTCCGCCAATCTATGCTGGTACTCGTAGAGGGCTGCACGTGCCTCAGGCTGAAAGCAGAGTATCTTGTATGGGTTCTCTTCACAAGGCATAAAGTCAAGCATTATCAGTTTTGAAAGGATGTCAGCCCATTGTTGGTCTATGTTCTCAGAGAGTTCACGGTCATTCCATCGAATCTTCTGCTGGTCTGATGGAAGAACAAACAGAATGCGGTCTATAAATCCGTTGCATGATCGTTCACCTTTAGCCAGTTCACCCAACACCTTTTTCTGAATAGTTCCGATAACGGAGATATACGGTCGCTTGATAAACACAGAACTTCTTGCGCTCTTGCGGTCTGAGATAGTTGTCTTGGCACTGAATACAGATAGCCAGAATTGTTCTTCGGAACCGTTGTTGTAGCGGTTGAAGTTCTTGAACCATGCAGATAGTTCATCAGCCCATAGGCAAAGGCCCCGCTGATTCTGTGCATGTATCAGGCTCAGTCCTTCTGGGGTGATGTCGGAAACAAGGAATCGTTTGCGGACAGGCTCTTGCGGATATTCCTCCAGTCCAGCCTCGTTGCGTTCCTTACGGGTCATCTGCACCATCTTCTCAAATTCCTTATACTCCTGCTCAAATTGTAAGTTCTGCTGATAGTCGTAGGTGAGAAACAGCTTCATGGCAAAGGATAGGGGATGGCTCTTGTTAGCTCCTGGTCTGCCGACAAGTGCCATGTAGAGGATGGCACTTTCCAACCATCCGCTTTTCACCTGAACCAGATGCGTGTTGCCAATCCCAACGGCTATGGCGGTCAACATGGATGCTGCCACATAGTCAATGGGGAAACTCTGGCACTCATGCAGTTCTGTGATGATGTGCTGGATGGGTTGCGGAAATATGCTGACAGGGAAATCGGTTCCGCTCAGTCGTAGCCCGAAATCCGTTGCATTGTCAAGGATGCCTTGTGGGGTAAGCATATTCTTCTCCATAGGGCATCAGCGATTAAGAAGTGACTTGGGCTTGTGACGGACACCGCTTTGCATGGTAGCCAACATCTCATCATAAGTCTGTTGGCTGGTTTCCTTGCGTCCTGTCTCAATCCAATGCAATAGTTCATCCTCGTAAAAGTAGAGTTTCTTGCCTTTCTTGTAGGCAGGAAGCACACCTTTACGGACAAGGTTATAGATGGTGGGCTTGGCTTTCTTCAAGATGGTACAAGCCACGTCTACCTCTATCGGTTTACGTTCTTTTGGTGTCTGAACTGGTTGGAGTTTGGACACCATCACAGATAACTCTTCGACCTTTTCGGTCAGATAAGCCACCGCCTGCGGTAACTCATCGAATGATACATTATTACTTTGCATAACACGAAAATTTAATTTCGGCTGCAAAGGAAAAGAGTTATCTATTAGTGACCAAATTCACTAAAAAATAACTATCTGATAACCAATGGGGTGAAAAATCACCATTTTGATTATCAGATAGTTATCAATGGTAATCGTTGTAGATATTTAATGGCTTTCCTGCGCTTGTGATGGGACAGAAATTACTTAATACTAGACCATTTCTTTGTCTTCTCTGCTTTTTCCTCTTTCTTTATTCTACTTTCTGGAATATATTCTGGAATCAACCCTTTGTCTTTACTGGACTGCTTGCGTATAAGCGTCTCAAGACTTACATTCTCTAATTGTTGAGCAAATACGACTTTTACGAAACTTGCCCTATGCTTGCCTGTTGTTAGACGGAAAAACTGACTAAGGTGTCCTGCAAGGTGGGCATAGTCGATAGACTTTAACTGTGACGATACCTTTAAGGACTTTACTTGTGGAAAAACATATCTATGCCCTTCTTCTTTTGGTAGGAATGAGTCTGGGGCATCCTGAAAATCCATAATATGTTTGCAAAGCTGCTCAATATCATCATTATTTGTTATATATGGGGCCATCGTCTTCCTGAAAAATTTGATGGCAGCATCAAGATTCTTCTGGTTTGCCTTTCTTCTTTCCTGTATGTTTTTCTCACGTATTTTCTCTAATTCATCAGATGCGTCTTGTGCCGTTTTAGCAGGGAGTGGATTTACTTCGGTGGCAGTATCGGAGCCGTCTTGTACATTATCGTCGCTCATTCCAAATTCTTCAGGATCATAAAACTGGTATTCAACTTCACCTCTTGCTGCTAGTTCTGACATCGTGGGTATCTCGTCCTCTGACAACTCATCGGTGGGGACATATTTGTCTTGCTCTGGTTCGTCAAATTCACAATCTTCGTATCGAACAGGGTAGGCTATGATGGTAAAGAAACGTTCCTTAATCTTCTTTCCGATAATAGGGGTAACTTCATCAATAAACTGTTGGAAGATAAAGTACATGGCAACAACAAAGAGAAAGATGACAACGAAAATAACGTTGGCACTAATGTCGTCGAATCCCTTAGTCAGAGCAATAAGTCGTCCTGACATAGCCAGGACTGCACTTAGTAGAGCAATGAGTCCCCAGATAGGTAGACTTTCATATTTATGGGTCATATTTCGTATTACACTTTTTGGGGCGCAAAATTACAAAAAATCTCGCAAATAGCCAAATAGAGTAATGTGCGAACAAGAAAAAGGTGGAGGAAATTGATGTATATCCCCTCCACCTTATTATATATATGTGGCTTTACTTGGTCTTTGGTGTAAAGTCCACGTCGTCCACGATGATACAGATATGTTCGTATGGATTGCGCTCGTATGCCTTGTTCGTCATATAACGACGGAATATCTGTGCGTTACGGCTTGGTAGCTTGTATGTCAGATAAAGAATCATATCCAAATTATAGACGTCTATCGTCCAGCCTTGCTTTTCATGCTTTGGGAATGGGACATTTTTCACCGTTTCATGCTCATATAATTCCTTATTCTTATAGATTGCACGGATGGCCCGATAGACACTAGCATCTGGCAATCCAAACATATCGGAGATTTCTTCTTTTGTCATCCATACATCATTGAGTGGCATCGAGACTTTGCCTCCTTCAGTCATTCTGATGATATTTCTTCTTTTCATTATGGTGTCTATTTAAGGGTGATACGATTAACTGTTTCTCTTTTCTTGTCACTAACGAGATCAGCATAAATCTGAGTGGTGGCCACATTCTTGTGTGTCATCATCTTTGACACTGTGTATATATCGGTGCCAGCGGTAACTTGCAAAACGGCATATGAATGACGAAAGCAGTGAAAAGACATCGACTTGGTGATGCCAGCAGATTTTAGCCATTCTTTCAAGGGATGCTGTGCCATACTGCGCTTGAATCCTTTGAACACCGTGCCTGTGCTTGGTTCTCCACATAGTTCGTAGGCTTCCATGCTGATAGGAAGGGTGGCTTCGGTCTTTGTCTTCTGTGTGCGGATTCGGATGCAGTAACCTCCTTCTGGCGCTCTCTGTATATGCTCCCATTTCAGATTGAGAATGTCGCTGATACGTAATCCTGTCAGACAAGAGAACAATGAGGCGGATTTCAAAACAGGAATCTTGCAGGGGGATGCTGCCAAGTGCTTCAGTTCTTCGGGCGTAAGGTACTCTTTCTTGACTTCATTCTCTTCGATGCGGTCAAGATAGTCATTGATGTTCTCGCGGAGGTACTTGTCACGATGAGCCTGTTTCAGAAGTGAACGGAACACACCCCAATAGGCTGATGCGCTGTTCTGATTAAGAGGCTTGTCCGTATGCTTCAGACTATGGGCTGTCAACAGATAGTCGCGAAACTGGTTGCAGAACTCGATGGTGATGTCTGCGAAAGTGCATTTGTCGTGGACGAAGAATTTGAAGTGCTGATAGACGAACGACCACTTATCTTCTTTCTTGTCGGCAATCTTTTTGAAATACGCCAAAAAGTCTTGGCGCATACGGTTCTTGTCGAGAAAACCAAACTCTTCATTGATCAATGAAGTGACTCGGAGGCAACGGATAGCCTCGGCCTTGTTCAGCATCTCAATGTTGAAGTTTCGCTCCAATTCGTTCTTGGGGTTTGCGTAGATGTAGATGCCCAGATACTCCCTGCGGCTCATGGTCATCGTCTCCGGATTTCGGATGGCAGGGTAATAATCGAGGTAAAGAGAAATTTTCTCGTTACGAATGGCTCTCTGACGGAGCGTTACCTTTGTGCAAACATGTCTTGTACTCATAATTATGTGATATTAAGTGATTGATAATGATATATTTGTAATTTTCGTGCAAAGTAAAATGGTTATCCCTTGGTGACCAAAATCACCAAAAAATAACTATTGCTCAGGTTTCAAAACCTTGCCGTTTCGGTGCTTAAACATCACATCGTCGAATATCTTTCGGGGGATTTTTGATAGTTTGCCGACCTTGATTCGCTCGACATGGTAGGTCTTCAGTATGTAGCTGAGCTGGTCTTTCGTCAGGTTATATTTCTCCTTTATCTCGTCTTGTGTATAGAGGTCAGGATCTGTGCCATCACCCAATAATCCTTTCTTGCTGTCAACGTGCATCTTGGAATAGAGTGGGCTGTAACGCTGCTTCTCATGATCCTTGATGCGTGGGATGCTGTGGCGCATGACAAATGAGATAACGGCAGTATAACTCATGTTAAACTTTTCCATGATTTCCTCGACTGAGTACCAATCTTCACGATTGTATTCTGCTTTGAGGTCGGCAAAATACTTGTGAATCAGTTCGCGACTATAGAAAATATTTCGTCCCTCATAGATTTTGGGAATGTCGTATCGGTTGCACCTGCCAATAACAGCCTTTTTGCCTATATTGTACTTTTTCATGATGTCCTGAGTTGAGTAAAGTTCACTTTGGGGTTTGTTGGCTCTGTTATTCTTACGCTTAGTGTATTGGGGCGCTTCGTCGAACATCTTTTCTAAATCCGTTCTTCGGATAATGGTCTTGCCTCTGAACTGACGAGATTTAATAGCATTGGATGACAGATAACGATAAAAGGTACTTCTTCCAACTCCTAATAACTTGGCTGCTTCTGTTGGGGTGAGAAAGTTTTTCTTGCTCACCATCGGGATGTAATCGCTATTCTTCAGCAACTCCACCTCATACTCCTTCATCTTCTTCATTCGCTCCTTATGCTTGTAGGCTGTGTCAATACACTGCTTAGAGCAGAAACGAGCATTGAAACTGTGGGCTATAAATGTTTTGCCGCACCACTGGCATTTCTTTTCGATGTCCATAATCACCTGTTTTGTTTATACTATTGTTAATACTCACGTTCGTGATTCAGGAGGCTTCTTATGGTCGCATTTATATAGAACTTCTGTAATTGGTGTGTCGCGTTTTTTTATTTTTACTCGCCTAAAACCGTCTCATAGCGTCCCACCGTGTCCCATGATGTCTCACATAGGTTCTTCAATGGCGGTTTAGACATTCTGAAAATGTCTCAATGTGTCTCACCAAAGTTCTTAAAAAAGCGATTTGCCCCTATAGAGGAAGTCCGCTGAAAACCTCCGAGGTACAAATGTGGTACAAAAACAGGCTAAAAAAAGAAATTCAACGATTGGCATCGATGAATTTGGAAATAAATAAAGCACTCATTTAGAGTGCCTTATGTGATGATTAGTGATAAATGGTGTGCGTTGGTAATTGCGAATTATTTTCCCACGCAGAAGTGCTTGAAGATATTCCCTAATACTTCGTTGGGAGTGATCTGGGTGCCGGTGATTTCGGCAAGGATGTCGAGAACG
>OCTX012272532.1_pt1 | contig 31848 bp, 27 predicted proteins | sample 1539691 | NCBI WGS metagenome assembly OCTX01 (sample SAMN02144231, study PRJEB22623) | gut metagenome | biome: sheep rumen | host: Ovis aries | place: New Zealand
AGTAATAATCCTGCTTGTGAACAAGCTCCCAGACAGCCTTATCACTAATGGCGTATCCCTATCAGGATTACGGCTCATCAAGGAAAAACAATAAAAACATTTTTTCGGTTTTGCCTCGGATGATGTCTGTAGTTGCATAGCAACTGGTTATTATGTCATTGGTTTGTGCAAGAACTTGTTCTTAGGCATAAACCAATGACAGCAGAACTGAGGTTCATAGAACCGAGACATCAGAAGAGGATGGTTTTCTATGTTTTTGTAGAGTAATTCGTCAAATTCGATAGATTAGTGGTCAAAAAATAACGCCGATGTTTTGGCATTCCTATGCCGTTGTCGTGCCGTTTGTACGCCGTTGTTTTTGTTAAGTAATCGTACTGTATTTCCTATTTTTACAGTTCACTTCTCTCTACAAGGCCCAGTTGGTTTCCGTATTGCTGCGAGAACGTTTTCCAACCTCTAGCCAGCTCCCAGGCAGCAAGTACTCTGCTCCTTCTCTGCTCCTACCCAGCCCCTTGGCATACCCAAAAGGGCTGCCAGGGTATGCGAAGGGTATGCCAACACTATGCGAAGGGTATGCGAAAGGTATGCGAGTGCGCTTTTTTCGACTAAAATAGGTTGACACCGCAAGCCATCACCCGGGCTTTAGACAGCCTATAGACAGGCATCACCTATACTCAGCAGTAAAGGTGATGTATATGTGATGTGAAGGTGATGTAAAGGTAAAGCGAAGGTAAAGGCACTTCGTTTGCGACTAAAATCGATTGACAACAGGTAAGCAATCTATTTTGGTTTTCCCTCTTCTATCTTCAAGCCAAGGTGAAAATAATCTGATATACGTTTCAAGTCTTCGGCTTTTGTTCCATTACTGATGTTCGAGTAGATGTACCAGCCGTCGCATTCATGCTGCCAAATGCGGCCAGGCATTGTGGGGCGTTTGTCTTTGCTGACAAGGTTATAGCCATTACCATGCTGGATTCTTACGGCAGGGATACGCTCTAAGCCAATCTTTCTGAGAGCATCAATGAAGGTGTCGATAGCTTGGCGATGCCAGATGACGGTACCATCAGGGAACGTCACTTTCATGCCTTTTGTCACGTTCTCGATGTGCTTTGTTGGCTCATGAGGCTTCACTTCCTCTGGCTCTTCCTCACTCTTTACTGGCGTGCTGCTTCGAGGAGTCAGCACTTTAGCGCCAGTCATCTCGCTAATCTTCGTCTTTCGGCTCAGAGCCACGCTGATAGGTTCGCCAGGATGATACTCCACCACTAGCACTAAGTCGCGTTGAATGGGGTTCAGCCTTGGAGCAATATCACTACTAAGAGCAGGAAGAATCTCTTCTTTGATAATACCCTCCTCCAGTTCTTCTACTTGTTGGAGCACACCTTTAGGCAGTTTCACTCCCACATCGCGAGAGTTTTCTATGATGCTGTAAAGTTTTTCAAGTTTCGTCATATTGTGCGTGATTATGATTGTTCAACTATTTTGATTTCATCTTCGGTCAGACCGTAGAGGTGATAGACGAGACGGTCGATTTCGGATTCAATTTGAAAAGTGTCTTCCGAATGCTGCTCTTTGAGTTCCATTATCATACAGACTTTCTCTTTTATTTTTTTTATTGGAACTGTTTTTATGCTAGGAATAGGTATAGCTAATAACCCCTTTACTCCGACATGTGGTGTTGCTTTGTTGCCTTTTCGGAGTATTTCCTTGTTAATGGCATAAAAAGTAAGTAACTTTGAATTCAATAGCATACAGGCATAATATAAAGAATCATCATCATTATCTATTGAAGTTCCTACCATTAACCCATATGCAGAATAATAGTTTTCCCTACATAATGCTGCTAACAAAGTCTGCCCAGACTCTGGAATAAACAATCTGTTCTTATCGTATCTACTTGGATCTCCTAAAGCCAAAGTTTTTCCCTTTAACTTTAGGCTACGCTCTAACTCTTGGTCCAATTTCATCCAACCGTCACTCTCATTCCATGTATAACAATATTTCTTTATATTTGCAGTTCCAGACAAATATCTACGATATCTTTTATCTAATTGATGATTACTCAAGAAGTCTGAGAAGCAACCACCGATATTAACACCTCTATTTATTATTAAAATATCACTAAGTTTAGATTGTTGTTTCTCCATCTTTGACAAAATTCCACTATAATGAGAAACAATAAATTCTTTTAGCCTATTAGATACAATTGAACTTTGATATTCAATAGTATAATCTTTTAACGTGGAGTTTACCAATTTAAATTGAGAATACTCATTTGGGGATTGGTTAGAAATACCAACAATAACACAATCTACCACAGCATCAAAAGGGGAAATGTCTTGAACTAAATAATCAAGAGAGAAATGATTGAGAATATACTCTCGAATATTAACATATGAAGGCAATACAGAAAATGTTTTGTTAGTAATAAACACAAGATTTCCTCGATTACTAAGTATTTTCAATCCTTTTTCCATCATCAGATTCATACTATTAATCCTATCATTCTCCTTTTTAACGCTAACATACGTTTTTACTATTATCTTCCTCAATTCATCTGATAGTTGACTTCCAGTATTACTATAATAAGAAATATAGGGAGGATTTGCTATAACAATATCGAAACCACCTTGTGAGAATACATCATAGAACCAAGTGTGCCAAAGCATGAACTGGTCATTACCTGCAAGGTCTAAATTGCCAAAATCAATATTGATGCTCTGTTCCCTGAGTTGCTGCTTTACATTATTTATAATGTCTTGCTTCAGGATTGATTTGCGCTTATGGTCTGTGCAGTTGTAGTATTCGTCGAGTTTCTTGCGAAGATTAAGACGCAGCACATCAAGCATATCATCAAACATGGTGGTCTGATAGTTTCCAACTTTATCTTGCTGCAATTCTGTTATATTAGAGAGGTCAACACCCTTATATTGCTCTAACAAAGAATTGCCTTGCATAATCTTAAAGTCAAGGTTTGGCAGAGCTTGTGGTGTTTCTTCATCAACAATTAATGATAGCCAGAAGCGAAGGCGAGCAATATCAACGGCACCTTTCTCTATATCTACACCATAGATATTCTGCTGAATGATATGCTTTTTAATTTCTGCAGCTTTTTTCTGTTCTATACCTTCAAGGGCTGTACGACAGAGGAAGAGCTCCTTCAGCAAGCCCATTGGGAAAGCTCCTGAACCAATAGCCGGGTCGCATATCTTGACTGTTTTAAGAGCCTCATCTACTTGCTGACAGAACTTCTTGTTAGTACCCAGATGTTCAACATCGTGGGTGGTCACAAACTGACGAAGAGCCTCTTTTGTAGCCTCATCTTCTATGTCTGTCTGGAGATAGGCAATCAAAGACTCACGACACATATAAGTGACAATTTCTTTGGGCGTATAGAATGCACCTTTGTCTTTGTTATCTTCCAGCAGGTTCTCAAAGATTCGACCAAGCATCTCTGGGTCAACACCTACTTCTGCATCATCTGGGTCATTCTCGTCTATGGTAAAGTTATATCGAGAGAAAAATTCAAGCATTTCCTCCATATATCTTGCAGGCAGAGGAAAGTTTGCCTTATCTGCAGCATCACACTCAAAGAGTCCACCATTTAGGTATGGCACTTTGAACTTGTAGCCAAGACCTTTTATCTTAGACACATCGTCCTTTCGTTCCGTATTGAGGTCATTAAATAATTTTTCGAGTACATCATCTACAAAATTATTTCGATCATCACATTTTTCAAACAGATGCTGAGTAAACTCGTTATCACCGTCTCCCCATTGCTTATCTACAGGCACACCCAGCCAACCTTTCTTCTGCAAGAACTGAAGGAACACCAACCTACCCATCAGTTTTTTTACATAGTCGCGAACAGCCTTTTCTGGGTCATCAAATTCACAGAACTCATCAAGTATCTTTCTGCAAGCTCTGCCTTCCTTTATTTCTTCCCACTTGCTGCCTTTCTTCACCATGTGCTTGCCGGTGATGTAGAAGATAATGTCAGCATATATCCCCTTATATTCATTGAAGAATCTTTCGCTCAAAGCCTCTACAGAGAAAGCGTCCTCAATATTTTTTAATGTAAGATTGGCCCTATTATTATAAAGTTTGACGAAATTATCCGCAGCAGTTCTGCAAGACTGCTTAGGACCGAGCAAGAAAGTATATCGTTTGCTATCGGTAGATTCTTCTTTATTGACACTTTTATGGCAGAAAGTGAAACGCCAATCCCAACGACTCACATCTTCATAATGGAATATCATGAAAGCATTAGAATATTGATCCATCATCCTACGAACAAGACTCTGAATGGTTACTCTGTTGCGTTCCATCATGATGCGGTCTGACACAGAGATATCGAAGATTTGTAAAGGCTCACCATCGATATAGATCACTCCCACATCTTTTACACTTCGAATACCAGTAGCATTTGCCATAGTCTGGTACTCAGGATTCGTCTCTAAAATTTCATCCTCATATCCGTCAATGAATCTTTCATTTCCAAAGATTGGAAAAATAACATTCTCCAGGAATGACCTGTTGCCCTGATATTTGTTGCTGAGGTATTTCTTCAGTTCTTCTGTATTCATGATGAATATTTGTTATTTTATTGTTCCTAACAAGATTGATGGTTTGCCTTGCGTGTATTCTACCTTAGCCACAAGTTTTCCTATTTCACGCTCCAATATTTCATCGATATCTACTTGTTTTAATGCAAATAGGTTAGCCTCATCCAAAAGTTTACCTATAGCAAGAACCTTCTTTATGATGTCTATACTGCCCATATCAACAAGCATTCTTGCTCTGGTTAGAAGGTCTTTTGACATTTTCGAAATATTTTTATTTCTTGAAAGTCTTGATATTATGCTCTTAGCATTCGTTGCTTTATCTCCAGCTCTTGACCTGTTTATGTGAACAAAATGTTGGTTATAGGTCGAGATTGCTTTTTCGGATAGTTCCTTCCAATTTTCAGGAAAAGGTACACTTTGCGTATTCTCTGGTACTTTCATTTCCTCAAGCATATCCTGCATAGAAAGCACCTTGCCAGTAGGCGATTCTCCGTCTGTCTGATTTACACATATAGCCAATCGTGCAGAACGAGGTGCTTTTACAATAAAGTATGCTGTTCCACTTTCTGCCTGAGCTATCTGCCAATCGTCATCAGCTTGATCTATCTGCTGATAACGTAATGGGTAAGTTTCCTTATACTTCTTTAATTCATAGATGTATTTCTGCATTGGTGACTCTTCACCATCTGCTGCTTGCTGAATGGGATAGTTATATACATCCTCTTCTGCAGTATAAATCTTACTATCCTCACCAAACAAGGTATGGAAAGATTGTAGTTTTGTATGTGCTTTGCGAACAAGTTTGATTTGAGAATCTCCCTGGGCACTTGGCATGAAATTATACACATAGATATTTGGATTCTTAGAGCCAATACGATTTACTCGACCTATGCGCTGCATTAGGCGAGTGGAGTTCCAAGGTGTGTCATAGTTAAGAATAACATTAGCACGATGTAGATTTACGCCTTCAGCAAGTACCTCGGTGGTGATTATCACATCATAGTCATTCTTCCACTCTCCTTGATAGTTTGCGTCAAAGTTTTCTTCTATCGTTTTTTCTAATTCATCACGATTTGCGGCTGTTATCATCAATGGCTTATAATGTCTTGCCTTGACTGCACGAGCCAACGATTCTACAGTACTTATAGCTTCTGAGAATATCACGAGTTTACCAGAGGTGTTCTTTTTAGGGTCAAACAACTCAATCCTAAGACTATCCTTGAAGGCATCATACTTGGGGTCTTCTGAATTATTTGCCCATCTGTCATAAAGACTCGAAATCAAGTCATAGTCTTCCCTAAGATGCTTAATATATTCCTTCCTGAAATCTGTACGTTTATATTCGGCATTCTGTCCACGGGTATTACGACCTTCTCTTGTTAGCTTCTCTATTTTATTTCTTATATCCTCAACACAATCCTTGAATGTAACTTCCCTACCCTTTTTCTGCTTCTTGTATTCTATATCAAGTTCCTTATTTACATTTACCTGTGGGCAGATGAAGATGGTGTCATTCTCCCACATCTTTATCATATTCTCGGTATAGGTGCGAAGATTGAGCAAAGAGTCCTTGAATGCTGTAAATGAGCTCTCAAGACGCTTTACCAAAAGTATCTGCATAATCTTGGCAAGCTGCTTTGCAACCTCATCAGGATTTCTGTTACCTCGACCAGCATGCTTCTGGGCATTCTTTATATCCTTGAAGTACTCGATAGCACGATAACGATAATAGCGAAGCCAATCGTCTGTCTTTAGCTTTTCTTCTTCTGTAGGAGCAATTATCGTTGTTGTATCGGAGAAGAGTTGTGCCAATTCTTCATCCATAATATATTCCAGGATATTGGGACCAACAACATTTGGAAAAATGATTCCCTGCTCCTGCATATCCTTTTCGTAATATTTCTTGATATCAGTTCTTGTGCGTCGCTCCAGAATATCATTCAGGACACAATCACGAATCTGCTTGGAAAGTTCGGCAAGCCTGTTTTTACGCTCTTCATATGGAATAGTGTTATCGTTGCTTATAAGTATCTCGTATTCTCTATTTACCTGAGTAAAAAATCTTTCAAGGTTTCCACCCTCAGCCTTCTTCAAAGTACTGTTATTGCGGTTTCTCTCAAACAGGTATATCTGATTCTTCAAATCATTAGGACGATTGTTTTGTGGTGTGGCTGACAGAAGGCCTATATATGGATATTCTCCCATCTCGGAACCTATTTGCTGGATAAGCCCATCTAAGGTCTCATACATTATTGTAGTACTATTCCTGAACTTATGACTCTCGTCAATCAGGATTAGTCCATAATTTTTGTATTGAAGGTCTTCTCCTAAATCTCCTGTATCAGCGTTATCGTCATCTTCTTCACTCTCATCATCAACATCTACCAGTTTACCTACACTACCTGTCGTGATAAAATCTATAAATGGCGATATCTTCTCTTCACTATCCTTGTCAAATTGCGCTATGGTCTTCTTCCATGCTGACTGAATAGCCGGAGGTGTGATTATCAGCACTTTTCTTTCACGACCATCATCCAGAGGTACAGACAAGAAACGTTTGATAATAAGAGTGCCTACTATAGTCTTTCCTAAACCAACGACATCAGCAAGCATAAAGCCACCATGTTCGTGCATTATTCCAATACAACGCTTTACAGCTTCTATCTGATATGTAAGTTTTTGGATATCTGTAGGCAAATAGGATTCTATCTGCTGACCTAAATCTTTATCTACAATATCTCCAAATTGAAGTTGAAGCAGTTTTATGTATAGCTCATAAGGAGTAAAGGAATCAGATATTCCTTCGCCCATGGCATCATCACACCTGGCTTTGTCAGCGGCCTTTCCTAAAGGAGAGTTCATCAGGATTTCCGTAATGAACTTACCGCTCCAAGGAACGGATTTATTCCATTTCTCTTCGTACCAAACAAGATGAGACTTACTAAGATTGTACTCTGACAGTGGAGAAGTTACATTTTGAGGATTGATTTCCAAATAGTTCAGTTCTGCATTTTCTTGTAATCCTCTTTCTGTGAAATTACTACTGCCAACGATTCCTTTTCCACAACCCTTACCCAAAAATATATAGCATTTGGCATGAAGAAACTGTTTCTCCTCTGAATCCTGGCCATAAACACGAATCCGTATTTGAGAATTTTCCTCATCTGCTATGTTGATATAGTCAAGCAACAGTTGGGCTACATTGATATATTCATTGCTAAGTTTATTGATGTCTTTTTGGATATAGAAATCCGGGAAACGTTCTTCTTTGGATAAATCGTCACGTAATTGATAAGTGCGGAGTATAGGCTCCTGACCTATCATAATATCCAATTTACCTCCATTAGACAAAAACTGCCTTAACTGGTCATATAACAACTTGGTACCAGGAAGGTCCCAGTATCCTGTCGCTATCCTAATATAATTACATTCACCAGAGGCAATAATTTCCCGAAGATAATTTACAAGAAGAAATTCCTCGCTATTGTCAATAAGCGTGTTTTCTATTTTCCTCATTGCGATATAGTTTTAGGTGGCACCAAAACTATATCTTCAGGCTTGCTTACAGGTTATACCAAGAGACCTCAGGACACAAAAGAAGCGCGAGTCATGGCTCTACTCTTGCATCCTGTGGTCCTCGGATTGTACCTGTAACGCTAAGACATAAGTCATGCCCGCGCTATATAGCACGGGCATCGGCTGACTTATTCATGCGTTACATCTTTGAAATTTCCGAGGTTTCAGGATGCTCTGAATAAATAGCTGATGCTATATTTTCCACTAAGATTTGAAGGGCTACCTCCGCTGAGGATTTTGTGCTCCTGGGGAGCATATCATACCCTTTCCTCTGCAAAAATAATAAAATTCTGTGAGATTCAACTAATATGAAATAAAATCTGTGAAATTGTACGAAAAAATGCTTGCTATCTGTAAGCGAGCAAAATACAAAATAAATTGATTTGTTTTTATTGTCGATTTCTTGGTTTGTTGGGTATAAAATGCTAATTTTGCCGGCGTTTATGGAGAAGTTACTGAGTGAAGTGCAGTTGGCAGAACTGCGTAAGATGATAGATGATGCCAGGCGTGTGGTGTGCGTATGTCATGTCAATCCGGACGGGGATGCGCTGGGCAGTACGTTGGCGTTGTGGCATTGGATGCGTTCGATGGGAAAGGAGTGCAGTGTTGTCGTTCCTAACTGTTTCCCTGATTTCCTGGCATGGATGCCCGGTGCATCGGAGATTATCCGCTATGACAAGCGCAAGGAGGATGCTGAGCGGCTGATGGGTGGGGCAGACCTGATGTGGGTGTGCGACCTGAACTGTTCCAAGCGTGTGCTGGAAATGGAGAATGCGCTGCTGGGCAGTCCTGCGTGCAAGGTAATGGTAGATCATCACCAGGATCCGGATGATTTCTGCAATATGGTGATATCCGAGCCGCAGATGTGTGCTACATGCGAGATATTGTGTCATGTGCTGTATCAGATGGGTGTGTTGCAGGAGGCTGGTCTGGATATGGCTGTCTGCCTGTATACGGGTATGATGACTGATACGGGTGCGTTTACGTACAATAGCAGCCGCCCGGTGATATTCGATTGTATATGTCGCCTGTTGGAGCGTGGTGTGGACAAGGATCGTATATACCGCAACGTGATGTGGACGGCAACGCCTGCCCGTATGCGTCTGATTGGGTATATGCTGTATGTCAAGATGGAGGTGCAGAAGGGTTTGCATACATCGCTGATGACGTTGACTAATGCCGAGCGCCGTATGCTGGGTGTGAAGAACGGTGATACCGAGGGTGTAGTAAATCTTCCCCTGCAGATAAGTGGCATGCGCCTGTCGGCCTTGCTGAGCGAGGATACGGAGCATAGGAATGTGGTGCGCATATCGTTGCGCAGCGTGGATGATTTCCCGTGTAACGAGATGAGCGCGCGTTTCTTTAACGGCGGCGGTCACATGAATGCTGCGGGGGGCAGGTTGGAGTGCTCGATGGATGAGGCTGTGAAGCGTTTCCACGAGGCGGTGAAGTCTTATGAGGCGTTGCTGAAATAGTAAGATAAGGGGGCTATATTGTACCATATTTAAATATAAAGTTGTATATTTGCGCCCAAAAGGGATAAAAAACGGATGAAGAAATATATAGTTCTGTGCCTTGCTTTGGTTGTCACGGCGATTGCCTTGGTTTCGTGCGGTCAGTCGGATACGTCGTATGCCGAGCAGAAGAAGCGCGAGTCAAAGGCGATAGAGAGTTTCGTGAAGCGCGAGGTGGTGCTGATGTACGAAGGTGATACGCTGTTGTACATTGGCAAGATAAATCCTATCACCGAGGAGGAATTCGTGAATCAGGACAGCACGACCAACCTGGAGCGCAACGAGTATGTGCGGTTTTCCCGTACGGGTATCTACATGCAGATTGTCCGCAAGGGTACGGGTACCTATATCGGCCGTAACGAGACCCGCCAGGTAAGTGCGCGTTTCTGGGAGTACAACATATTGGGTGACTCGCTGCAGTTGAGCAATGTGAACGGTGCCTACATAGGCAATCCCGAGGTGATGAACATCAGTAACAATTACGGTACGTTCAGCGGCAGCTACGACACGACGTCGCCCACGGGCTCGCTGATATACAACATGTATGGCAACAGCAGCGTAATCGCCGGATGGCTGGCTGCCATGCCTTACCTGCGTCTGGGACGTCAGAGCGGCGAGGAGGGTGTTGCCAAGGTACGTCTGATAGTTCCGCACAGCCAGGGACAGGTTCATGCTACGACGAATGTGTACCCTTGTTTCTACGAACTGACATTGACAGGAGGCAGATGATATACATACATGTTCCTTTCTGCAAGTCGCGGTGTTATTACTGCGACTTTTTTTCGTCCGTAAGGCTGGATTTGGTTCAGAGTTATGTGGATGCTCTGTGTGCCGAGGCTGGGAGCCGGTGGGACGAGATGGAACGTGCGGGTGCCAACACCGTATATATAGGTGGTGGTACGCCGTCGCAGCTGACGGGCGGTCAGTTGCGGCAGATATTCGGTGCCTTGCCGGAGCTATGCAGGGGTGCTGAGGTAACGATTGAGGTGAATCCGGATGATGTTACAGATGTTTTCTTGTCGGAATTGCAGCGTACGCCGGTGAACCGTGTGTCAATGGGGGTGCAGTCGCTGGATGATGATGTGCTGGCGAGGATTAACCGCAGGCACAGGGCGGCTGATGCAGTCAGGGCAGTGGGTATGCTGCGCGAGGCGAGGTATACAAACGTGAGTCTTGACCTGATGTATGGATTGCCGGGGCAGACGTTGGAGACGTGGAAACGCGACGTAGACGGTGTGCTGGCGCTGGACGTGCCTCACCTGAGCGCGTATTCCCTGCAGTGGGAGGATGGAACGGTGTTGTCTCGTATGCGTGATAGGGGAGAAGTGCAGGAGGCGGACGAGGAGACGTCGTTGGCAATGTACGGTTATCTGGCAGATATGACGCGTAAGTGCGGAATGGAGCATTACGAGATAAGTAATTTCTGCAAGCCGGGGATGTATTCGCGCCACAACAGCGGCTATTGGAGGGAGGATGCTTATGTGGGCTTGGGACCGGGGGCGCACAGCTATGACGGGCATCGTGTGCGTCGCAGCAATGATGCTGATCTGGAGGCTTATTGTGCCGGACGTGTGCTGTACGGGGAGGAGCATCTGACAGACGATGAGCTTTATGACGAGATGGTGATGAAGCGACTGCGTACAAGTGCGGGTATATGTATTGAGGAGGTGCCTGGGGAGCATGTGGATTATTTGATGCGTATGGCGGAAAAGCATATACGGTCGGGCAGGATGGTGCTGGAGGAGGGGCGTCTGCGTCTCAGCAGTGAGGGTATTTTCGTGTCAAACGACATTATGTCGGACTTGATGTTGTAAAACATAATTCCGTGTGGTATGGATGTCGGGTATTTTGTGTATTTTTATACCCGATTTTGAACTTGAACTGACACAAAATACAATTAAATACCTATACTATGAAAGTTTATCAGACACAGGAAATCAAGAACATTGCCCTGTTGGGTAATGATGGCAGTGGTAAGACAACCTTGACGGAGAGCCTGCTCTATGAGGCAGGACTGATTAGCCGTCGCGGCCGTATAACCCAGCATAACACGGTGAGTGACTATTTCCCCGTAGAGCAGGAGTATGGATACAGTGTGTTCAGCACGGTATTCCATGTCGAGTGGAACAACAAGAAGCTGAATATCATTGACTGTCCGGGCAGTGATGACTTTGTGGGCGCTGCTCTGACTGCAATGAATGTGAGCGACACTACAATCCTGCTGCTGAAGGGTGCCAACGGCGTCGAGGTGGGTACGCAGAACCATTTCCGCTATACCGAGAAGCTGGGCAAGCCTGTTATCTTCCTGGTGAACCAGCTGGATGACGAGAATACGGACTTTGACCGTATACTGGAGCAGTTGACGGAGATCTACGGCAGCAAGGTTGTGCCCATCCAGTATCCTGTAGAGTGCGGTCCTAATTTCAACAGCCTGATTGACGTGCTGCTGATGAAGAAGTATTCGTGGGGTCCAGAGGGTGGTGCTCCTACTATCGAGGAGGTTCCTGCTGACCAGATGGAGAAGGCTATGGAGATGCACAAGGCATTGGTCGAGGCGGCTGCTGAGCATGACGAGGGTCTGATGGAGAAGTTCTTCGAGAGCGAAACGCTGACCGAGGACGAGATGCGCGAGGGTATCCGCAAGGGTCTTGCCAGTCGTGGTATGTTCCCGGTATTCTGCGTATGTGCAGGCAAGGATATGGGTGTACGTCGCCTGATGGAGTTCCTGGGTAATGTAGTTCCTTTTGTGGATCAGATGCCTCAGGTGCATAATACTCGCGGCGAGGTGGTTAACCCGGATTCGTCTGCTCCTACAAGCCTGTATTTCTTCAAGACTGCCGTAGAGCCTCATATCGGTGAGGTGCAGTATTTCAAGGTTATGAGCGGTGTTGTGCATGAGGGTGATGATTTCACAAATGCCGACCGTGGTAGCAAGGAGCGTATCGCACAGTTGTTTGTTTGCGCAGGTGCACAGCGTATCAAGGTTGACCAGTTGGTAGCCGGTGATATAGGTTGTACTGTTAAGCTGAAGGATGTGAAGACGGGCAATACGCTGAATGACAAGAACTGCGAGAACCGCTTCAACTTTATCAAGTACCCGAATCCCAAGTATAGTCGTGCGGTGCGTGCCGTGAACGAGCAGGAGACGGAGAAGATGATGAATGCTCTGCAGAGGATGCGCGAGGAGGATCCTACATGGGTTATCGAGCAGTCTAAGGAACTGAAGCAGATATTGGTTCATGGTCAGGGTGAATTCCACCTGCGTACGCTGAAGTGGCGCATGGAGAACAACGAGAAGATTCAGATTGTGTTTGACGAGCCTAAGATTCCTTATCGCGAGACGATTACGAAGGCTGCGCGTGCCGATTATCGTCACAAGAAGCAGTCGGGCGGTGCTGGTCAGTTTGGCGAGGTGCACCTGATTGTGGAGCCTTATTACGAGGGTATGCCTGATCCTGATGTTTACAAGTTCGGCAATCAGGAGTACCGCATGAATGTGAAGGGTACCGAGACGGTTGACCTGGAGTGGGGAGGCAAGTTGGTATTTGTTAACAGCGTTGTGGGCGGTGCTATCGATGCGCGTTTCATGCCTGCTATCCTGAAGGGTATCATGCAGCGTATGGAGCAGGGTCCGTTGACTGGTTGCTACGCACGCGACGTGCGCGTAATAGTATATGATGGTAAGATGCATCCGGTGGACAGCAACGAGTTGTCGTTCATGCTGGCTGGCCGTAATGCGTTTGCACAGGCTTTCCGCGAGGCAGGTCCGAAGATTCTGGAGCCTATCTACGACGTGGAGGTATTCGTTCCAAGTGACAAGATGGGTGACGTAATGAGTGACCTGCAGGGCCGCCGTGCAATGATTACGGGTATGCAGAGCGAGAACGGCTACGAGAAGCTGACTTGCAAGGCTCCGCTGAAGGAGATGAGCAACTACTCTACGGCATTGAGCAGCCTGACAGGCGGCCGTGCAAGCTTCATCACCAAGTTCGCGAGCTACGAGCTTGTTCCCGGTGATGTTCAGCAGAAGTTGGTTGCTGCCTACAAGGAGGAGGAGTAATTGCGAAAATAGCAAGTACAAAAAGCATAAAATAAGGAAAAGTGTTAAAAGAGGCTCGGTTTTCGGGCCTCTTTTAATGTATATATGTGTGAAAGGGTATATATTTGTGTTATGAAACGTTGGATGATTTGGGCAATATGCATGGTAATGGGTACCAGCTTCGTAGTACTGCTGTACTTGCAGATGCAGTATGCGAGGTCAATCGAGGATATGCGCCGCCGTCAGTTTGACGTGAGTGTGTTCCGCAGCTTGGATCAGGCTTCGCGTGACATGGAGCGTATGGAGACGGCCCATTATCTGCAGGAGGTTGTATCGATGCATAGCGACAGTCTGGGTATGCGTCCGTTCCTGGATAATACGATGCGTAACCGTGTCCTGAAATTCCAGCAACAGGTGGCAAATGCGTATCTGTACGAGCAGGGTGTGCTGGACGAGGTGATAATGACGGTGTTGTATGCGTCGAGCAACAAATCGTTCGAACAGCGTATAGATCCTATGGTGCTGGAGGAGACGCTGACGATGTCGCTCAGGTCAAACGGTATCGACCTGCCTTTCCATTTCCGTGTGTTCACGTCCAGCGGCGAGGAGGTGTACCGTTGTCCTGATTACGATGCTGCGGGCAATAATTTCAGCTATACGCAGACTTTGTTCCGCAGCGACCCGTCGGGTAAGATGGGTACGATGTCTATACATTTCCCCACTCTGGACAGCTATATCCGCAGCGCGAACAAGACGATTATACTGGCTTTGATCTTCACGGTGGTGCTGTTCGTGACATTCCTGTTCACGGTGTATCTGGTGGTGCGTCAGAAGAAGATAACGGAGATGAAGAACGACTTCATCCACAATATGACGCACGAGTTCAAGACGCCGATTTCGACGATAAGCATTGCTGCACAGATGTTGGCGGACAGGACTATCCAGAAGGGGCAGGATATGTACGCGCGTCTGGGTGATGTCATCGTGTCGGAGACGAAGCGCCTGCGCTTCCAGGTCGAGAAGGTGCTGCAGATGTCGTTGTACGACGGCGGCAATATTGCGCTGAAGCTGCAGACGCTGGATGCGAACAGCCTGATAGATGCCGTGGTGCAGACGTTCAGCCTGAAGGTTACGCAGAACGGCGGTACGGTGGATGTGCATCTGGATGCTATGGATGCGGATGTATATGTGGATGAGATGCATTTCACCAATATCATCTTCAACCTGATGGACAATGCTGTCAAGTATAGGCGCGAGGATGTGGAACTGCACCTGGAGGTCTCGACATGGAACCAGGGGAACAGTATCTGTATCCAGATAAGTGATAACGGTATTGGTATACGCCGTGAGGACCTGAAGCGTATATTCGAGAAGTTCTATCGTGTCCATACCGGTAACAAGCATAATGTAAAGGGATTCGGTCTTGGTCTGGCATACGTGTACAAGATGGTTGTCCTGCATCATGGTACGATAAAGGCTACCAGCGAGCTGAACAAGGGGACAAAGTTCCTGATTACGATGCCGCTGAGCATGGGTTAAGAGATAATAAACGTAATATATATTTAAGGTAAATTGAATTATGGAGAAGCAAAGAATTCTTTTGTGCGAGGACGAGGAGAGCCTCGGCATGCTTTTGAGAGAATACCTGCAGGCAAAGGGTTATGATGCTGAGCTGTATCTTGACGGTGAGTCCGGATACAAGGCTTTTGTCAAGGGGCACTTTGATATGTGCCTGCTGGATGTGATGATGCCCAAGATGGACGGCTTCAGCCTGGCTCGCGAGATACGTATCGTTAATCAGGAGGTGCCTATTATCTTCCTGACGGCCAAGAATCTGAAGGATGATATTCTGGAGGGCTTCAAGCTGGGTGCAGATGATTACCTGACAAAGCCTTTCAGCATGGATGAGCTGGTTTACCGGATGGAGGCCATCATGCGTCGTGTGCGTGGTAAGAACCAGAAGGTGCAGACGGTCTATCAGATTGGCAAGTTTACCTTTGATACGCAGCGTCAGATACTGAGTTTCGGTGACGAGCAGACGAAGCTGACTACGAAGGAGAGCGAACTGCTGGCACTGCTCTGCTCACACAGCAACGAGGTGCTGGAGCGTGAGCTGGCCCTGAAGACTATCTGGATTGACGACAACTATTTCAATGCTCGTTCGATGGATGTGTATATCACAAAGCTGCGCAAGCATCTGCGTGCCGACGATCGCATTGAGATAAACAATGTCCACGGCAAGGGCTATCGCCTGATTGTCCCGGAGGAAGAGGAAAAGGCCGAATAGCGGCAGTACAGACAATAAAAGGACGGAGAAACTCTCCGTCCTTTTTTTTTTTTCTTGATTTGAAAAGGTAGTATGCTTACTTTACAGCTTTTCTGCTCATGATGATGTGAACAACCAGACCTGCTATGATAAGCAGCATTGGAATGCCCTGAACCCAGTTGTAATCTACTGTGCCTGAACCAAGGTAACGGTCGCTGAGATAGCTGAATACCAGTGCCAGAGCACCTACCACAATCATAATAATACCTGTGTACTTCATATATGTCTTTTTTTGTTTTTCGTCTGTCAACTGCAATACAAAATAAGGAAAAATCCGGCATACAGCCTAAATTTTGAGTCAAAAAAAACAACTCTGTTCAAAAAAAAGCATGCAATGGTTGTGTATGTCGTGGAAAAGCACTACCTTTGCCGAGCATTTTTGCAGAATTAACATTATTATTTAAACTTATTTACACCGTATTATGAACCAATACGAAACCGTTTTCATTTTGACTCCCGTTTTGTCTGATGAACAGATGAAGGAAGCGGTAGAAAAGTTCAAGGGCGTACTGACCAAGGCCGGTGCTGAGATTATCAGCGAGGAGAATTGGGGCCTGAAGAAACTTGCCTATCCTATCCAGAAGAAGAGTACAGGTTTTTATGAACTCGTTGAGTTCAAGGCAGCTCCAGAGACTATCAAGACACTGGAGACAGCTTACCGTCGTGACGAGAAAGTGCTGCGCTACATCACAGTAAAGATGGACAAGTATGCAGCAGAGTATGCTGAAAAGCGTCGTAACAATAAAAAGGAGGCATAATCATGGCACAGTCAGAAATACGTTATTTGAACGCTCCTGCGATTGACACAAAGAAGAAGAAGTACTGCCGTTTCAAGAAGAGCGGTATCAAGTACATCGACTACAAGGATCCCGATTTCCTGAAGAAGTTCCTGAACGAGCAGGGTAAGATTCTGCCTCGCCGTATCACAGGTACATCTCTCAAGTACCAGCGTCGTGTGGCTCAGGCTGTAAAGCGTGCCCGTCACCTGGCTCTGCTCCCATTCGTAACTGATTTGATGAAGTAATAAAAGGAGGACAGTAGATATGGAAATTATTCTGAAAGAAGATATCATCGGTTTGGGTTTCAAGAATGAAATCGTAACCGTCAAGGCAGGATACGGTCGCAACTACCTGATTCCTTTTGGCAAGGCAGTTATCGCAAGCGATAGCGCAAAGAAGATGTTGGCCGAGGAGCTGAAGCAGAAGGCTAACAAGCTGGCTAAGATCAAGGCCGAGGCCGAGGCCCTGGCAGAGAAGATCAATGCAGTTAGTCTCGTTATCGCAACCAAGGTAAGCGCAACAGGTCAGATCTATGGCAGCGTCAACAATCTCCAGTTGGCCGAGGAACTCCAGAAGAAGGGTATCGAGGTTAACCGCAAGATCATCGTTGTCAAGGATGTTAAGGAGGTTGGCTCCTACGTTGCTCAGGTTAAGCTTCACAAGGACGTTACAGCATCACTCGCTTTCGAGGTTGTTGCCGAGAACGCTCCCGCTCCTGCTCCAGTAGCAGCTCCTGCTCCGGTTGTTGAGCAGCCAGCAGCAGAGGAGGCTGAGGTTGAGGCTCCAGCAGCAGAGTAACCGGTAGGGCATCCTACAGGAAAAAATAATCTCTCTGTCCATCGGGACGGGGAGATTTTTTTATGTCCTTGTGTCTGCGTATGTATGGAATATATACGACAAAAAAAGAGAGCCAACCCTGAGGATTGACTCTCTTGTAAATACTACGTTATTCGCAGTTTATTACTCAGCTACAACGCTGTCAGCAGCAACTGTGCTATCAGCAGCAACTACGCTATCAGCAGCAACTACGCTGTCAACAACAACGCTGTCTGAATCACAGCATGCACCCTGCTCTGTCTTGTTACCACAAGAAGCGAAAGAAACAGCTACAACAGCTGCGAATACGAAAGCTAACTTTTTCATTTTTTTGCTTTTTTAATTATTGTAAAACAATCGTTAATTATTTGCTTTTTCTCTTTTGCGATGCAAAGGTACGACATTTTTCAATACCGCGTATACATTTGTGTACTTTTTTTTCAATAATTTTTGCACTTTTTTTGCGTCTAAATAGCTAAAGTGCTGAAAATCAGCAAGAAATAATAATATTAATTTTTACACTTATTTTTGTTTTTGCTCATATATATGTTCCATAACATGTTTTGAGTGGTATTTTTTTGTTCTTTTTTATAAAATATGTATCTTTGCAAGCATGATACAGGACATAAAAAGACTGCAGGGAAAGAAGGCTGCATACTTTACTTTGGGATGCAAGCTTAACTTTGCAGAAACCAGTACGGTAGGCAGGCAGCTGAGGGAGTGCGGTGTCGAAACGGTGCGCGATGGTGAGATAGCGGATATATGTATTGTGAATACCTGCAGCGTTACCGAGGTTGCGGACAGCAAATGCCGTCAGGCCATACACCGTCTGGTACGTAACCATCCGGGGGCATTGGTAGTGGTCACGGGATGCTATGCCCAGCTGAAGCCGGGCGATGTGTCGTCAATAGAGGGTGTTGACCTGGTTCTGGGCAACAACGAGAAGGGTAATATCCTGGAGGCTATCTGCGAGCGTATTGACATGATGCCCGAGGAGCGTGCCCTTGTAGCGCACGAGTATCATACCGTCCGTACTGCTGATATACGCAATTTCATGCCCAGCTGTTCGTGTGGTGACCGTACCCGTTATTTCCTGAAGGTCCAGGACGGGTGCGACTACTATTGTACATATTGTACCATACCTTTTGCCCGTGGGCGTTCGCGCAACGGCAGTATCGCCTCTATTGTCGCCCAGGCTCAGCAGGCAGCACGCGAGGGTGGGAGGGAGATTGTCATCACGGGTGTAAACATCGGTGACTTTGGCAAGACTACTGGCGAGTCGTTTCTGGATCTGATTCGTGCTCTGGACGGGGTCGAGGGTATCGGGCGCTACCGTATCAGCAGTATTGAACCTAATCTGCTTACGGACGAGGTCATTGAGTTCTGTGCACAGAGCCGTGCCTTCATGCCTCATTTCCATATTCCGCTGCAGAGCGGCAGCGACGAGGTGCTGCGTCTTATGCACCGCCGTTACGACACGTCGTTTTTCCGTAGTAAGGTTGAGCGTGTCCTGGAGCTGATGCCCGATGCATTTATCGGTGTGGATACGATTGTGGGTACTCGTGGTGAGACGGCGGAGCTGTTCGAGGATGCCTACCGCTTTATGGCTTCACTTCCGGTTGCCCAGTATCATGTATTTTCCTACAGCGAGCGTCCTGGAACCAAGGCGCTGCAGATTCCGCATGTTGTCACTCCGCAGGAGAAGCACGAACGCAGCCAGCGTATCCTGGAGCTAAGCAGCAACCTTACGCGCGCGTACTATAATGAATATATAGGGTCGGTACGTCCCGTCCTGCTGGAGCATAGCAGAACGGGCGGAGTCATGCATGGCTTCACCGACAACTATATACGTGTGGAGTTACATACAGAGAATGGTGCTGCCCATAATCTGGACAACACCATTGTAAATGTTCGTCTCGGTGAGTTCAATGCCGCAGGCAATGCCCTTGTAGTGACTCAAAATCTTATATAGGCCATTGCCCAGAACTGGTTGCTGGCTTTTGCAACACGCGTCTTGTCGTAGTCGTGGTTGTACTGCAGCTGCAGCATCAGGTTCTTGTGGGGGCGCAGTTCGGCACAGACGCTGTAGATACTGCGCAGCGAGCTCATGTCCCTCATGTTTGTGCGGAATGCGTCATACTTGAGATTAAGCCTGATCCAGCGCCATACGGGAATACATGCCAGTGCGTACCATCCGTCGGCATGATCGGGACCTGTGTATGCCTTTTCGGTATTGTTCCATGTCGAACCTATGTGGCGTGCATATTCGGTACGGAAAAGCCAGTCCTTTTTCTCGTATGATACGCTTGCTGCCCAGCGTGCATAGCTTTCGCCCAGGCCATAGGTTGTGTTGAAATAACTGCCTCGCCATCCGAAGCCTGCGATTTTCAGACCCTTCAGCGGTTCGACGGTCAGGGCCCCGATGATGTCTTTCTTGCTGTCCTTGTCGCCAGAGTTTATTCCCTGTCCGTTGAAGACTCCGAACTGATACGAAAGGTATCTGTGTCCGTCCTTCTTGCTGGGGAACAGGCTTCCGTGTACCTGAATACCCAGATCGCGGCCTCCGCTGTTGTGTGGATCGCCGTTCAGGTCTTGACTTGCTCCCATTCCGGCAATGTGCTTGACTATCAGGCTGTAGTCTCCACCTCCGATATCCCAGGGATTGGAAGGGTTCTCCATTGTGAAGTTGCGTTTGAACTCTCCCAATTTGATGCCCAGTTCCTTCCAATGGGACCAGTTTATGAATGCGTCAATCACACGTGCGCTGGCACCAGACTGTTCGCTGCCTGCTGGGTTGCCGGAGACCTCCATCTGCACACGGTAGTTGAAATCGCGGAATACCGTACCGTCCACGTACAGGCGCAACAGTCTCAGGTTAAAGCCCTCGCCTCCGTTTGCCCCTTCACGGCTGTCATATTTGTAGTGTGTTATTATGTATCCGCCAAACTTTGGTATGGTGACATAGTCCTCGCGCTTCCATTTCTTCTTTGCCTTGACTGTATCTGCGGCAGCGCCTGCTGTAGTATTTTCCATTGCCTCGGCATTGGCGGCTTCGGTGGCAGGAGTGCTTTCCTGCGCTGCCTTCCTCAGCTTGTAGGACTCAATCTTACGGGTGATGTAATCCTGCAGGGAATGGTCATATCCGTCCTTGAAGATGCGGTTGTCGTCCTGGGCATGGAGCGCCATATTAGACATGATTCCTAGTGCCAAAGTTCCGAAAAGTAATCTTAGTTTCATAATATTGAGATATGTATTCATATGCAAAGATAGATAAAACCAGAAAATATTTGTAACTTTACAGCTGAAAAATGACAAAGGTTGCGATAGTTATACTTAATTGGAACGGTGCCGATATGATGCGCCGTTTCCTGCCCGGTGTGATAGCCAATTCGCCCGAAGCCAGGGTCTTTGTTGCCGACAATGCCAGTTCGGACGGTTCGTTGGAGATGCTGTCTGCCGATTTTCCCACTGTTTCACAGATAGTCCTGGACCGCAACTACGGCTTTGCCGACGGTTACAACCAGGCGCTGCGTCAGGTCGAGGCAGAATACTATGTCCTTCTCAACAGCGATGTCGAGACACCTCACCAGTGGCTTGCCCCGCTTCTGCAGTATATGGAAGCCCATCCCGACGTTGCAGCATGCCAGCCAATACTCAGATGCCAGTGGAACAAGGAATACTTCGAATATGCCGGAGCGGCCGGAGGTTATCTTGATTCCCTCGGCTATCCCTATTGCAGAGGCAGGCTCATGGCAACGGTCGAGAAGGACTACGGGCAGTATAACACCATAGCTCCCCTGATGTGGGCCACCGGGGCCTGTATGATGATCCGCAGCCAGGACTATTGGCAGGCAGGAGGGCTTGACGGCCGTTTCTTTGCACATCAGGAGGAGATAGACCTGTGCTGGCGACTTCGCTCCCGCGGCCGTGGCATAGTATGCATTCCAGACAGCATAGTCTACCACCTGGGAGGCGGGACCCTTCCGCAAGGCAATCCCCGCAAGACATTCCTCAATTTCCGCAACAACCTGTTGCTCCTGTACAAGAATCTGCCGCAGGAGCGTCTCGAACCCGTCATGCGCATCCGTTTCTGGCTCGACGCGCTTGCCAGTCTCAAGTTTCTGCTCACGTTCCAGTGGGGCTCATTCCTTGCCGTATGGCGTGCGCGCAGGGAATATCATCGCATACGTGCAGACTTTCAGCAGGACCGTGACAGAAACCTTGCCCTCGGCATCCTTTCCCCCGTTCCCGAGCAAAGTACGTTCTCGCTTCTGTATCAGTATTATGTGAAGGGCAGGAAGAAATACTCACAGCTGCCACGTTCCTGATATCGTACCAATAGTCCCCGACAGTCATGCCATTATACCTTATCCCCGTTACCCTTGGCGATACACCGCACGAACAGGTGTTGCCACCGTACAATGCAACAGTAGTTCGCAACATACGTCACTTTGTTGTCGAGGAAATTCGTACGGCCCGCCGTTTCCTGCGCCGTATGGACAGCCAGTTTCCGATTGACGACTGCACGTTTTACGAAATGGGCAAGCATGCGGGGAGCCACAACGCACAAAAGCAGCAGCCCCCATATCAGGATGCCATCAAGGTACTGGCTTCCGGTACGGACGTAGGTGTTATAAGCGAGGCAGGGTGTCCTGCTGTTGCCGACCCTGGTACGGACGTAGTCCTCATGGCTCAGCGCCGCGGGATTCAGGTCATTCCTCTGGTAGGACCAAACAGCATGATAATGGCAATCATGGCATCGGGGTTGTCAGGTCAGAGCTTCGCTTTCAACGGATACCTTCCTGTTGATGAGAACGACAGGGCCAGGCGTTTGAAAGTCCTCGAATCACGTGCCCAGAACGAGCATCAGACCCAGTTGTTTATCGAGACGCCTTTCCGCAACCGCAAGATGATAGAGGCACTGTGCCGTACCCTGCGTCCCACGACGCGTATGTGCATAGCGGCAGGTATCACTACGGCGGACCAGTGGATAAAGACCATGACCATTGCCGAATGGCGCAGGACCAAGTTGCCGGACCTGAGCAAGATACCGGCAATATTCCTTATCGGCTAATCGCGGCAGCCATGATTATATACGACCGACATAAAACTTTTTGAAACAATCTGATGCGGTTGATATTCTTTTTTTGTATATTTGTGGTGGAATAAAAATTGAAAATACCCGGTGTTATGAATCCGAATAAGACTTACATTGCATTCGATGCGGACGGTGTTCGCGATGCAGAAAACAGTAATCTTCGTACTTTCAACATGATGGCCGAGTGGCAGAAGCGCTACCCCAATCGCTACAATTTCATCAATATAGACAGCATCAATTTCTCGTCTCAGCACGATGATACCGTCGAGGATACACGCAAGCAGGCTTTCTTCCGCCTGCTGGACGGAGCTGATAACCTGCTGGTTGTAATCACGCGTCATACAAATCCCGATAGCAAGTGGCTCAACTGGCAGATAAGCCGTGCCGTAAACCGTTATCATCTGCCTGTGATTGTCGCTTTTGACGGTATTGGCTGTGTTACGGACGACACAATCAAGGAGATGTGGGACAAGCTTCCTGTGAAGATCAGGAAATATATCGGTCGCGACAGTGCCCGCATGTGCTATATTCCATTCACGCAGACCAAGGTCGAGATGGCTCTGCACTATTTCAGCGTACGCAGCCAGACATACGCCTGGAACAGCACGACAGTATATTAGTATGGCATATATCAAGACGATAGAAATCGACTCGCTGTGGAATAGCAACAAGCACGTCGTTTGGAACCTGCGTCCTGATGTCAATATCCTGAGCGGAGTCAATGGGGTGGGCAAGAGCACCATCCTGAACCGTGCGGTCAAGACCCTGCTGACGGCTGATCGCATGGAGCGTGTAACAAGCGGGGTAACCATCCTCACGGAGCCCGAGGACAGTCTTGACGAACTGAAATTCGATGTTGTCCGCTCGTTTGACCGTCCTATAATGTCAAGCGATATCCTCTCGAAGGTAGCAGACATTAATCTGTACAGCGAGCTGGATTTCCAGCTGTACCAGTTGCAGCGCCGCTATCTGGACTATCAGGTAAGCATGTCCAACCGTATGGTGGCCCTTTTTACCAGCGGTGATTCCGAGGCGCGTGCCAAGGCTGGGGAAATTGCTGCCGAGAAGACGCATTTCTTTGATGTCGTAGACAGCCTGTTCCAGGATACCAAGAAGAAAATCAAGCGGGACAGCAACGAGATTGTCCTGCTGCAGGGGGGTGATGAGCTGCAGCCGTACCAGCTTTCCAGCGGAGAGAAGCAGATCCTTATCATACTGCTGACCGTGCTGGTACAGAACCGCGAGCCGTTCACCCTGTTTATGGACGAGCCCGAGATATCCCTGCACGTAGAATGGCAACAACGCCTGATAGAGATGATTCTTGACTTTAATCCCAAGACACAGGTCGTGCTTACGACACATTCCCCCGCAGTCATCATGAACGGGTGGTCAGATTGTGTGACGGATGTCGAGGACATCGTATTCGAGTCATAACCGAGATAATCATTCAACTTGAAACGCCTGGTTTCTAACATATCATCGCAATGGATCGAGGCGGCAAACCGGCTTAAGCCTCGTAAGGCAGCACGCAGGATTATTGCGTACGTAGAAAGTTATGACGACATAGGATTCTGGCGCAGCATCCTGGACGAGTTCGAGAGCCCCCAGATTCGCTTCGAGATAATGCTTCCCTCCAACACCTCGCTGATGAAGGGCAAGAAATCCGCAATGATGCACCAGTTGGGGCCATACATGATTGCATGCGTGGATGCCGACTATGACTGGCTCATGCAGGGGCAGACCCCTGTCAGCAGGCAGTTGTGCCAAAGTCCGTACGTCCTGCATACATACGTATATTCGATAGAGAACTTCCAGTGCTATGCACCAGGTCTTCATCAGGCATGTACCAGGGCGACACTTAACGACCGCGAGATACTCAACCTCCAGGCATGGGTCGAGGAATACAGCCGCATAATATGGCCCTTGTTCGTATGGAATGTATGGATGTACCGTATGGGATTGGATAACGAGTTCGGAATCATGCAGCTGGCAGATACCATCAAGGTGCATGAAATCAATCCCCAAAATCCTATGGCAGCCCTTGATTACATACGGCATCGTGTCAACAAGCGGATGAACAGGCTGCAGCAGCACTATACGGCAGCCAAGAAGACCCTGAATCCCCTGCGCGAAGAGCTGCTGGGCATGGGACTTACTCCCGAGGAGACATATCTGTATATACAGGGACATTCGCTTAAGGACGGTGTAATCCTGCCACTGCTCATCCCAATATGCAACCAGTTGCGGCGCGAACGCGAGCGAGAAATCAATACTATGGCAATTCACGAGCAGCAGCGTAGCAACGAGCTGTCCAACTATCAGCACAGCAGCATGCCCATCGAAGAGACGCTGAACAAGAGTACGGCATTCAGGCGTTCGCAACAATATCAGCTCTTGAAGGCAGACATCAAGCGCTTAATAGGCGACGCAGGAGCAGAGAAATAACTGTCTATCTGGTAAATCAATCCCGACTTGCTGAATACCACCACGCGGTCACCAGGCATAATCTGTGTATTACCGCCAATGCTCATGCCCACATTGTTGCGAACCAGACCACCCAGGGTAATTCCCTCAGGGAAGCTGAACTCGCGTATAGGCTTGTGTGTGATGGGGCTGTTCTCGGATGCCACGAATTCGGCAACATCAGCATCGGCAATCGTCAGCCTGCGTATATTGGCAATGTCGGTATCCATCAGCATGCGGTAGATATGGCTTGCAGCGGTCATCTTCTTGTTCACGATTGTACCGATATCCAGTTTTTCGGCCATTGCCACGTATGCAATGTTCTCGACCTGGGCAACGGTCTTGCGTACACCCAGACGCTTTGCTGCCAGACACGCTAGGATGTTGTTCTCGGTATTAGGCGTCAGTGCGGCAAATCCCTGTACATCGCGGATACCCTCTTCTATCAATAGCTTTGTGTCACGGGCATCACCCTGTATGACCATTATGTCATTCGTATCCAGAATTTCTACCAGCTGGCGGCATCGCTGCTCGCTCTGCTCAATGATTTTCATCTGGATGTTGTCAGGCTTGGCATAGGCTACGTGCAAGGCAATATGTCCACCTCCCATAACCATTACCTTGCGCACATCCGCATACTGCTCCTTGCCCACCAATCGGCGAATCATGGAGAGATGCTTCTTGCTGGTCATGAAATATGCTATGTCGCCCAGTTGCAGGCTTGAGTTGCCGTTTGGAATCAGCGTTTCATAACCGCGCTTGATGGCTACGATATGGTATGGGGTAGAGGCTCCGCACAAGTCCTTCAAAGGTTTACCGAACAGTTCAGCAGCCTCTTCCCTCAGCTTTATGCCCAGCAGGCACAATGCACCGCCGTGCACCTCCCAATACTGGCGCACCCACGAACGCTTCAATCCGTCAATGATCTCCTGCGCAGCCAGTTCTTCGGGATAAATCAGCGAGTCAATACCCATTCTGTTGAACATTGCAACATTCTCCTTGCTTGTATACTCGCTATTATCCACACGGGCAACAGTCTTCTTTGCACCCAGGGTATGAGCCAGCATACAGCACGTAATATTGCACGCCTCGTGCGGGGTTACTGCAATAAACAAATCTGCATGTGCAACACCGGCCTCCTTCTGTGCAGCAATGCTTGTGGGCGACACGCCCATTGTAAGCAGGTCATAGTTACCGTTGGCAAGAGACTCCATCTTCTCGGGATTCTCGTCCATCAGAATAATATCATGATTCTCCTTCGAGAGCAACTCTGCCAGGTGAGTTCCTACTGCACCTGCACCAGCAATGATTATCTTCATAAGGCCTGTTTTATTGCTTCTTTGTCCAATCCCACTATCTTATACAATTCGGCAGGAGTCCCGTGCTGAACGAATTCATCCGGAAGTCCAAGCCGCGTTACCCGTTTGGCATAGCCATTGTCGCTGAGCCATTCCAGCACGGCAGAACCCAGACCGCCCTTCAGCGCTCCGTCCTCGATGGTGATGATATGCTCATACCGTTCTGCAACCTCACGCATTATTTCCTCGTCCAGTGGCTTCAGATACCTCATGTCGTAATGGGCTGGAATAACTGTTGTGCCTGCAAACCCGCTCTTCAGGTCATTGATTGCATCCTGTACGGTATTTCCTACAGGTCCCAGCGACAGTATTGCCGTCTTATCGCCATCACTTATCCTGCGTCCCTTGCCGACAGGTATTTCCCTCATCCCGCAATGCCAGTCCGTCTGTACTCCGCGTCCACGTGGATACCGGATAACAAACGGGCCGTCCTGACATTCCACGGCAGTATACATCATGCATCGCAATTCGCTTTCGTTCATAGGCGACGCTATTGTCAGTCCCGGAACAGGGCGCAGGAAGGCAAGGTCAAACGCACCATGATGGGTAGGTCCGTCTTCGCCTACAAGACCGGCACGGTCCAGACATAATACCACATGTAATTTGCTTATGGCAACATCGTGGATCAGGTTGTCGTATGCACGCTGGCAGAAACTGCTGTATATGTTACATACAGGAATCAGCCCCTCCTTGGCCATGCCTGCCGAGAATGTTACGGCATGCCCCTCGGCAATGCCTACGTCAAAGCAACGCTCGGGCATTTCCTTCATCATGATGTTCAGCGAACAACCCGTGGGCATGGCAGGAGTAATACCCACTACACGGCTGTTCTCACGAGCCAGTTCCAATATCGTTTCTCCAAATACATCCTGAAACCTTGGCGGCAGCTGCGTCGCATCCGCCTTAAGCCTTTCTCCTGTTTCCGGGACAAACTTGCCCGGTGCATGGAAAACCGTAGGATTCTTCTCAGCCGGAGCATATCCCTTGCCTTTCTTAGTATGCAGATGCAGCAGGCGTGGACCCTTCATGTCCTTTATGCGTCGCAGGGTCCTTACCAGTTCTATCACATTATGTCCATCCTCGGGGCCGAAATAACGTATATTCATACCCTCGAAGATGTTCTGCTGGTTGTTCAGCAGCGATTTCAGCGAGTTGTTGAAACGTATGATTTGCTTGCGTCGCTCATCGTTAAGCAGACCCCATGACTCCAGGCTGCGTGCAGCACTGTTACGTATGCGGTTATAGCTTTCGCTTGTATGCAGGTTATGCAGATATTCCTTCATGCCACCGACAGCATGATCAATGCTCATGTTGTTGTCGTTCAGTATGATAAGCAGGTTGTTAGGTGTTACACTCGCATTGTTAAGCCCCTCGAAGGCCAGACCTCCGCTCATGGCACCATCTCCTATTACGGCAACCACATGCCTGTTGGTATTCTGCTGCTGTGCAGCAACAGCCATACCCAGGGCTGCAGATATGCTTACCGATGCATGACCGCAGGTAACCGTGTCATATTCACTCTCCTCTGGCGAAGGGAAAGGTTTCAGACCGTTCAGATGACGGTTGGAAGAAAAACACTCGCGCCTGCCCGTCAGTATCTTGTGTCCGTAAGCCTGATGGCCCACATCCCATACAATACGGTCCTCGGGAGTTTCAAAAACATAATGCAGTGCAACCGTCAGTTCCACGACACCGAGCGAACTTGCAAAATGACCTGGATTGCCGCTCAGTTCCTGAATAAGCATCTCCCTCAGTTCCCTGCAAACCTCCGGCAACTGTTCAACCGTCAGCTTGCGCAGGTCACTCGGGTATTGTATGGTAGAAAGCAGACTCATGTTTTATTTGGTATGCAAAGGTACAAAAAAATACCAATTCGCCGCCACGCATTACCTTTTTTTTGTACCTTTGTATTTGAAATAGACAATAAACAATCCCCGTCCGATGTCCACCGGCAACTGCACATATATACTGTTGGGCTCGTGCTTCTCACAGCACATGAGCCAGCAGATGGCCCAGAGGAACATCATGCACGTGTCCAATCCACTGGGAACCCTGTTCAACCCCGAAAGCATACGTATTGTCGTTTCACAGGCCCTGAAGGCAGGGAACGAAGCACTGCCCATGTTCCATGACAAGGATATGAACGAATGGCGATGCTGGTGGGCTAACACACTGTTCCGCGATACTGAACGTGCAGTATGCGAGGCAAGGATCCGTGCTGCACTGGACCAGTTAGGTCAGAGCCTGCGTTTGGCAAGCCATCTGTTCCTTACCCTCGGCACAAATGTATGCTACCGTCTAAAGGAAAGCGGGATTACCGTAACCAACTGCCAGCGTCAGGCAGACCGCCTGTTTCAGGAATACCGTCTGTCCACGCAGGAGATAATAGATATACTCGAGGACTGCATCGAAACCCTTCATCAGGCAAATCCATCACTGAAAATTACATTCACCATCAGCCCGTACCGCTATCGCAAATATGGATATCACGGCTCGCAGCTTAGCAAGGCAGCACTGCTCCTTGCAGTTGACAGTATCTGTAGCCGGCATGACGGTTACGTAGGCTATTTCCCCTCATACGAGATAATGATGGACGAGTTGCGCGACTACAGCTACTATGCACCAGACGGTCTGCACCCCTCGCCCAAGGCAAGCGATATAATTTGGAACAGATTATGCGAGTATCTACAATAGCATCCCTTATCGGAGCCCGTCAGGTAGGCGAGGCAGACATCAACATCAACTGGCTGTTGACCGACAGCCGCAGTCTGTGTTTCCCCGAAAGCACATTGTTCTTCGCCATCCGCACCCCGCGTGGCGACGGCCACAGGTACATACAGGACCTGTACAGCCGCGGCGTCAGGGCCTTTGTCGTCGAGGAAATTCCCGAGATAACTGCCAGCTCGGGCGAGTGCGCCTTCCTGCAGGTCGAGAACAGCCTGGTAGCATTGCAGCGACTTGCCGAGCGCAAGCGCGAGGAATACGACATACCCATTATAGGCATCACAGGCAGCAACGGCAAGACCACAGTCAAGGAATGGCTCTACCAGATGCTCTCACCCGATATGACCGTTACCCGCTCGCCACGCAGCTACAACTCGCAGATAGGCGTTCCCCTGTCCGTATGGGGCTTGTGGGAGAAGAGTCAGATAGGCATTTTCGAGGCAGCCATATCCCAACCCGGCGAGATGGAAGCTCTGGAACGTATTATACAGCCCACTATAGGCGTCTTTACAGGACTTGGTTCTGCCCATCAGGAGAATTTCCAGTCCATGGAACAGAAGCGCGAGGAGAAGATGAAGCTCTTTGCCCACTGCAAGACCGTATTCATGCCTACACCCGGCCTGTCAGCTCTGGAAGCAGACCGCGACCTGTGCCGGCAGGTATGCCGTCACCTGGGAATGCCCGATGACGTTATTGAGCAACGCCTCTCACAACTCGAGCCCATTGCCATGCGACTCGAGGTAAAGCAGGGCAGGCATGGATGTATGATTATCAACGACTCGTACAACAGCGACCTCAATTCGCTCGGAATCGCCATGGACTTCATGAACCGCCGCCCCGACCGTGCCGACCGCCAGCGCGTACTGATACTCTCCGACATACTGCAGAGCGGCGTACCGCCCATGATGTTCTACGAACACGTAGCCAAACTGGTACAGATGCGAGGCGTCGAGCGCTTCATAGGAATAGGCCCCCAGATATGCAGCCATGCAGCATGCTTTGACCAGCTCCAGGCGCAATGCCAGTTCTATCCCAGTACGGACGCATACCTCCAGAGCCAGTCCTTTGCTATGTTGCGCGACAGTGTGGTACTTATCAAGGGGGCACGCAGTTTCCATTTCGAGAAAATCACCCAGGCACTGGAGCAGAAGGTACACGAGACAATACTCGAGGTCAATCTGGGTGCCGTTGTTGACAATCTCAACTATTATCGTTCGTTCCTGAACCCCGATACCAAGATTATCTGCATGGTCAAGGCCGATGCATACGGTGCGGGAGCAGTCGAGGTATCCAAGACCCTGCAAAGCCAGACACAGGTAGGCTACCTGGCAGTCGCCGTAGCCGACGAAGGAGCATTGCTTCGTAGCAACGGCATTACCAAGCCCATTATGATAATGAACCCCGAGATGACCAGTTTCGATACGCTTTTCGAATACAATCTGGAGCCCGAGGTATATTCGTTCCGCATACTTGATGCCCTCGTCCGCGCAGCTGAGCGTGCTGGCATAACAGGCATGCCCATACACATCAAGCTTGATACCGGAATGCACCGTCTCGGCTTTGACCCCGAGACCCAGATGCCACAGCTCATAGAAAAGCTACGGCATCAGACTGCGTTGATTCCACGCAGCGTATTCTCACACTTTGTCGGTAGCGACAGCGACCAATTCGACCAGTTCTCGGCCGAACAATACCGCCGCTATCTGATAGGTGCAGATGCACTGCAGGAAGCATTTCCGCACCACATTCTGCGCCATATGGACAACAGTGCTGGAATTGAGCATTTCCCCGACCGTCAGATGGATATGGTACGCCTGGGCCTGGGACTTTACGGCATCGACCCGCGAAACGACTCTATTATTAATAATGTATCCACGCTCAAGACAACAATCCTGCAGATTCATGACGTCAAGGCCGGTGAGACAGTAGGCTACAGCCGCCGTGGGAAACTGACAAGAGATTCGCGCATTGCAGCCATACCCATCGGTTATGCAGATGGATGGGACCGTCTGTTCGGTAACGGCAATGCCTATGCCCTGGTCAATGGTCAGAAAGCACCTTACGTTGGCAATATATGCATGGATGTCTGCATGATAGACGTTACCGATATCCCCTGCCAGGAAGGTGACCACGTCGTTTTGTTCGGTGACCAGTTGTCACCATCCCTTCTGGCAAGGACCGTCAATACCATTCCTTACGAAATCCTTACCTCGGTATCCCACCGCGTAAAGCGCATCTATTACCACGAGTAGGAAACAGGCAAGTAACAAAAAATGGCCGGAAGTGCAACCTCCAGCCATTTTCTTTGTGTATTCGTAAGTTCTCTTACTTCAGCTCGTATGCGCTGATGTCTGTGCCCATTGGGCGGGCCAGACCGTCGGTACCCGTAGTCGGGTCCTGCTTGTCCTCTGTGGCAGTGCCTTCACCACCCGAAGCAGGAGTCTCGGTAACAATGTTACCACCGCTGCCAACTAAGATATGACTCTCTGTCTCGACACCAAGTACCTGAATAGAAGGATTCTTGAAAATCTTTTTCATCGTTTTATCTCGTTTTTATTTTATATGGCTTTTATCCCATTCCTCTCCCCTT
>OCTX012289758.1_pt1 | contig 31848 bp, 18 predicted proteins | sample 1539691 | NCBI WGS metagenome assembly OCTX01 (sample SAMN02144231, study PRJEB22623) | gut metagenome | biome: sheep rumen | host: Ovis aries | place: New Zealand
TGTGAAAGGAAAATTTCCCCCGAATGCTTGGCCGTTCGGGGAAATCTTTGTATTTTTGCAGCGGTAACACAAATTTTAATCAATCATGAAGAAAGTAATCACTTTGGTAGTGCTCATCGCGGCGGTGTCGCTGACGGCTCAGGCACAGGGCCTCAAGTTTGGCGTAAAGGGTGGCCTGAACATCTCGAAGATGTCGTTCAGCAAGGATGTGGTGAGTTCCGACAACAAGACGGGCTTCTTCGTCGGCCCGTCGCTGAAGCTGTCGCTGCCCGCAGGCTTCAGCGCCGACATCGCAGCACTCTACGACGAGCGCAGCACGGATGTCTCTGGCAGTAAGACCACGGCCGTTGAGGGAGACATTATTACGAGCACCTCGGGTACGGAGACCATCAAGCAGAAGTCGCTGCAGATTCCTCTCAACCTGCGTTACAACATCGGACTCAGCAGTATGGCTGGCCTGTATCTGGCCGCCGGCCCTCAGTTCGGATTCCCTGTGGCAGACAAGGTGCTCAAGACGGAGTTTGGCGATTATCGTCTGAAGGATGCCAACCTGAGCATCAACTTCGGCGCCGGCCTCTATCTCATGGGCCATCTCGAGGTGGGCTTTACCTATAACCTGGCCGCAGGAAAGTCGGGCGAGTTCAAGGACTGGAACGATGTGGATACTCACAATAACGCCTGGCAGATATCCGCTGCCTACTATTTCTAAAAGGTAAGAAGAGCATTGTACGTAGACGTCATCCTGCCGCTTCCCCTCGACGGCGTGTTCACTTATTCCGTTCCGTCAGAGATGGAGCGGCAGGTTGGCGTGGGCCATCGTGTGCTCGTGCCCTTCGGCCGCAACAAGACCTATGTGGGGATCGTCGCCAAGGTCTTGCTTACAGTTGACGGTTTGCAGTCTATAGGTGATTACTCTGCAGCAGAGGGGGGGCTTGCCAGCAAATCATCTGTAAACTGTAAACCGTCAACCGTAAACTATAAGGATGTCCTTCAGGTCATCGACGCGCGGCCCATCCTGCTCGACAGCCAGCTCCGCCTGTGGCGCTGGATCTCTGACTACTACCTCTCTCCCATAGGCGAGGTGTACAAGGCGGCCCTCCCTGCTGGTCTGAAGGCGGAGGACGGCTATCGCCCCAAGACGGAGACCTACATCCGTCTCACCCCGAAGTTCCGTTCTGAGCAGGCCCTGCACATCGCCATCGACATGCTGCAGCGCGCACCCTCACAGCAGAAGACCTTCATCGACTTCCTGAATCTCTCCACCCTCCCCGAGACCCCCATCACTCGCGACGAACTCCTGAACCAGGGCCACACCCTGGCTACTATCACCGCCCTCTGCAAGCGAGGACTCCTCGAGACCTACGAACAAGAGGTGGGACGGCTCAATCATGGTGGCGAGCCCCATCCGGAGCGTATCAAGCCCCTCAGCCCTGCCCAGCAGGAGGCTTACAACCAGATACAGTTCTCCTTCCTTAAGAAGAAGGTGACGCTGCTGCATGGCGTCACCTCCAGCGGAAAGACGGAGATATACATCCATCTGATCCAGCAGGCCCTCGACAGGAAGGAGCAGGTGCTCTACCTCCTGCCGGAGATTGCGCTCACCGTGCAGATGATGGAGCGCCTGCAGCGGGTCTTCGGCAATCGGCTGGGCATCTACCACTCGAAATATGCTGACGCCGAGCGCGTGGAGATCTGGCAGAAACAGCTCTCGGGCCATCCTTATGATGTCATCCTTGGTGCCCGCAGTGCCGTCTTCCTGCCTTTCCAGCGCCTGGGACTCGTCATCGTCGACGAGGAGCACGAGACGTCCTACAAACAGCAGGATCCCATGCCCCGCTATCATGCCCGTAGTGCCGCCATCATGCTGGCGCAGATCTTTTCGGGGAGGGTGCTCCTCGGCACTGCCACCCCCTCTGTCGAGACCTATCACAATGCGCAGACAGGCAAGTATGGGTATGTGGCACTGACGGAGCGCTATAAAGGCATTGAACTGCCTGAGATACAGGTTGTCGACATCAAGGACCTGCAGCATCGTAAGATGATGCGAGGGCCGTTCTCACCCACCTTGCTGCTAAAGGTGCGCGAGGCGTTGGAGCGGGGCGAGCAGGCTATCCTCTTCCAGAATCGCCGAGGCTATGCCCCGATGGTTGAATGCAAGCAATGTGGCTGGGTGCCCCATTGCCAGCATTGCGATGTCTCGCTGACATTCCATCGCAACCTCAACCAGCTCACGTGCCACTACTGCGGCTATACCTACAGGGTGCCCACGGAGTGCCCGGCCTGTGGCAGCCGTGAGCTCATGACGCGTGGCTACGGTACGGAGAAGATCGAAGACGAGGTTCGCACCATCTTCCCTGAGGCCCGCATCGCCCGCATGGACCTCGATACCACCCGTACGCGGCAGGCCTACGAGCGCATTATCAACGATTTCTCGGCAGGCCGCACCAATATCCTTATTGGCACGCAGATGATCTCAAAGGGGCTCGACTTCGAGCGCGTGTCTGTCGTTGGCATCCTCAATGCTGATACGATGCTTAACTATCCCGACTTCCGTGCCTACGAACACGCCTTCATGATGATGTCGCAGGTAAGCGGACGGGCTGGGCGGAAGGGCCATCGCGGACTCGTCGTCCTTCAGACGAAGAGCCCCGATCTGCCCATCATCCGTCAGGTTGTCGACAACGACTATGGCGCCCTCTATCGCAGCATCATGGCAGAGCGCCAGCAGTTCCGCTATCCGCCTTACTGTCGCCTGGTGTGTGTCTATCTCAAGCATCGTAACGACAGCCTTGTCGATACCGCGAGCCACGAACTTGGCAGTCGCTTGCGCCAGTGGTTCGGCACCCGTGTGCTGGGCCCTGACCGTCCTGCCGTTGCCAAGGTGAAGAGCCTCTCCATCCGCAAGCTCCTCGTTAAGATCGAGGCAGGGCTCGACCTTCCTACCGTCCGCAGATACTTAGCGCTTGCCCAGCAGCAGATGCTACAAGACAAGCGCTACACCTCGCTTCAGATATATTTTGACGTAGATCCACTCTGACGCCCAACAGGGGAGGCCGTGGACAGCATCTACACCATGTTGAGCTCACATCTACATCTTGTCAAACTCCGTCTTTAGCCACTCCATGCGGGTAGAGAACCATTCCTTCACGTCCTGCACCTCGTTTTGATAGCTTCCCCAGATGTTGTAGTTGGGCCAGGTCTTTACGTTCAGCACATGCCACACGTCGTTGTTCTCCTGGGCCGAGTATTTCAGGTACTGAGCGTCAGCATTCACATTGGCCAGGATGTCGTTCATGCGTGAGTAGAAATAGTTGAAACGCTCTTTTACCCTTGCCACGAAGACGGGATCCTGGAACAGGCGCTTGAACCATTTGGTGTCTCTGATGTAGAACTCTTTCGGGTCGTAGCAGGTCTGGTTGGCCTGATCGATATTGCCGAAAGCAACGTCCATGTCCCACATAGGTCCCATCTTCAGCTTGCCGCCACGGGCCAGGTTCATATAGCAGCTGGTGGAGAAATCACCATCAAGGTTTTTACCTATCTCCTGAATCAGATACCAGTCTACGAAGGAGTCGATGTCTATATAGGCCTGCCATCCTGTACTTGCGTCAGTAAAGTTGTCGCTGAACAAGACATGGTCTGCGTTGACCACGAAATCGTGAGCATAGTTATAGTTGTCGTCGCCGTATTCCACGTCTGGATCTTTAATGCTGACAGCATTCCCCACCTGAGAAGCATAGAAATAGCGGGAGTCGGTCTCGCTTGGGGCTCTGCAGTCGACCTCCAGCAACAAGCCTCCCTCGCCTACGTTCACACGATGCTTGGCAACCTTCAGTTTCTCGCAGAGCAGGTAGGTACCCTGATACTTCCCATTGAACACCAGTTCCACGAAATGACACCTGGGTGTATATTCGATGTTGCTGATGCTGCTCATATAGAAGGCAAGGGAGTTGCGGATCATCGACTTGTCGTTGTAGTTTGGAATCAGCACCCACGATTTGTCTTGAGGCATGTCCAGCATTGCAACCTTCTCCTCGAATTTCAGGGCATAGGGTTTCTTAGCGAATTTCCAGCTTGAGTTGCCGCGGCCCTTGATGTTGAGCTTCGCTTCTACCACGTCGCCAGCGGCCCGTGTCTTCACGTCCTCTCTTAACAGCATGGTCGCTTTGATGTACTCTTCCTTTGAGGTCACCTCTTGCTGTCCCTCAGTGTTGATGTGCATCATTGGCAATCCTGTAAAGGAGTGAACATAGATGGTGTAGTACTTGTTCTTTGTCGAGGTGGCAATAGCCATCTTGCGAGGTCTTGTGAAGTCGATCTCGGTCTTGCCGCTCTCTGCCTCAAAGCCGTCGATGGTAACCATCGTCCCCTCGAAAGTGAAGCGGGGCTTCAGCACCTTCGCGTTGTCTGAGCCTGGCAGCCAGCATTCTACTACGCTGTCGCCAACGATTTTACAATTGATGTTCTCTCTTAGTGTCGTGTTGTCTGTGGTAACAAACTCCATGGATAACAGCTTGGGTTCACTGCGCTCTTCAATGAGCCTCTCAAGGGTCTCGATGCGCTGTTGCAGGTCCTCCCACATCAGTCGCAGCTGACCATTGCGCAGAGTGCGGTCGGAGCTATACTCCACTATGTCGGCATTTTGGGGCGCAGCACTACTCAGCAGGCGTTCCTCTGTGTTGCGGCGTGTCTGTTCTGCATCCCATCGCTCACCCTCTCTGGAGCGCGAACCTGTCATGGCGTCGAACTGTTGCTTGAGCCATTTCATGCGTTCCACGAGCCAACTCTTCATGCTGCTCACCTGCCCTTGGTATAACACCCAGGTATCGGCATCTGTTGATTTGTATGCGTCGAATGTATCCCATTTCGAGTCGTTCTCCTGGATGGCGTACTTCAGATACTGTGCGTTCTCATTGATGTTCCTGATAATCTCTGCCTGATTGCTATAGAAGTAGTTAAAACGTTCTTTCACCGTGGCCACGAATACAGGATCCTCGAATAAACGTTGAAAACGATCCACGTTTTTGGCGACAAATCCTGTAGAACCCGTTGCCCCCGCATTGCCAAAAGCCGTCTCAAAGTCCCATACCATCTCTGATGCCCCTTTCTCGTTCTTGGCAATTTCGTTGATCAGATACCAGTCAGCCAACGCATCGATATTGTTACTCTCAATGGCGCCAAGCCCATCTCCCAGCAGATACGTTCCCGTATAGCGGCCGTTGAACATCAGGTCGACGTATTCGAAGTTGGGCGTGACATCTGCCAGTTGGCTCATCTTACCCATAAAGAATGCCGTCTGGTTATGCAGCATGGTGATGTCGTTAACATTGGGCAGCAACTGCCAGTCTGTGTGAGCAGGCATGTTCAGCAGTGATACGGCGCTGTTGAAATTCAACTTGTAGTCGTTCTTGCCCCATTCCGTCTTGCCCGACCAGTCTATCGTCTTTGTATAGTAACGCAGCTCGCCTTGGGCCATTATCTTGCCCGTCGTCAGTGACAGACCACCCTTTGTAGTGTTGGACAGGCTGATGGTGGCATCATAATACGTATTGGAACTCTTCAGTTTACGGTCAGATGTTTCTGCCCATAACGTAGGAAGGCCTGTGTATGCACTTATGGTAACGGTGTATTTTTTTGTCTGCTCTCCTGCATACACAATCAGTGTCTGTTTCGAACTGAAGTCAAAGGCCGTCTCGCTGCTTATAGCCTCCATGCCTCCAATGGTTACGCGGTCACCCTTGAACTCAAACCGCGGTATCAGTGTCTTGGCACTCATCACATTCAGTACCCTGCACTCTACTGCACTGTCGCCGATAATCACGCACTCCGCGTTCTCAACCAGTTGCATGGGGTTTTCTGAGGCCAGGAACTCCATGTGAAGCAGCTGCGGACTAGTCTGATTAACTTTGTCGTTCAGCTCGTCTATCTTCTCCTGTGCTTCGCGTATCATCTCTTGGAGGGCATAGAAATCTACGATAGATTGTTTTTCGGAAGCGTCAGACATGATAACCTTTTCGATGATCTCGATATCTGTTTTGTTCACCTTGCCGTTGCCACTGATGTCTGCCTCTGTGGCGTTGAAGTTGGCTGACGGTGAGCTATTGAGGAATTTGATGATTTCCACAATATCGGCCACATTCACCTTACCGTCGTTATTCGCGTCACCAGAGCCGGCGATCAGTATCGTCGGGACGAGGCATAAAAATACAAAGGAAAGCATTTTTTTATTCATGGTGCAAAGTTAAGCAATTTTCCCAAACTTTGCAAGTTTTCCTATAAAATATAGGACGGTGGCTAACAATTGCCTAAAAAAATCCCTCCTCGCTTGGCTTTACCTCATGGCTTGTCCAAGAGCGAAGGAGGGAGATGTGCTGTTGTCGCGTTTTAGAAATTCAGCTCGCAGCTGAGACCGAGAACGCGGTTGGTGCGAGTAAACGAGTCGCTGATACGCGGCGTGGTGGAAGTTACGCGTTCATAGTCATCGTAGTTCGTCTGGAAATAAGCTGCACCGAGTTGTATATGGTCGTTGGCACGATACTTGAATCCAAAGCCGATGCTGCTGGAGTTCACCACGAACGACATGTCGTTCATGTAGGCGTCAGTGAGCTGGTAGCGCGTAATCTGAGCACCTGCAGAGATGGTGAGGCGGTCCGTCACGTCCCACTCAGCACCGCCGAGATACTCGTTGGTGCCACCGTCGAGCAGTTTCTGCGTGTCGTTATACCAATGAGCGTTGGTGTCGTAGAAGTGGTGGTAACCGAGGTTCAGACGAACGTCATCTGTGATGTTCCACATGGCGCCGAGTGCGAGCTGGGCAGGGGAGTCCTCGTCGACTTTCTCTGCGTCACGGAACTTGTTGACGGCAGGAATCTCGCTGGCCTCGTTGACAGTAGACTCGTTCTCCATGTGTATTTGGGTCTTGGCCTCGTATTTCATGGCGAAGTTGAACGGTCCCACGCGATAGTCAACGCCGATAACTGGAGCCACGCCTACACCCGTCTGGTTACAGAGGAGATTTACACCTTGAGAGTACTTCTGCAAGGCGTTGAGGCTCTGTCTTGTGCCTTCAAGCTGTGCAAGCTGAGCCTGTAGCTCTGCGGGGGCGTCGATACCTGCTGCCTGATACTGCGCAATGCCTGCCTGCACCTGACTGATGCCGCCGTCAACAGTCGTGGTGGCACCTTGAAGGAAGCTGCCGAAGTCGACATAGCCGCCAGCCGTGTTTACCATGATGTTGCTGATTTTGGCCTTGTAAGTGGCAGTGCCATAGAGCAGTCGCAGACCGCCGTAAACGGAAAGGTCAGGCAGAATCTTGTAGGCAGCACCGAGCTGGAAGCCGAAGTAGTACTGCCGTCCCTGCATGTAGCCGTCCATGTCGTAGCCAGTTGCTCCGAGTGGCTGCAGCTGGTGGGCGATGCCTCCCACAACACTCTCGAAGGAACCGAGACCGTCTGCAAACTCACACTTGCCACCGCCGCCAGGTACGGAGAAGTTGAACTGTACGCTCCAGTTTCCCTTGTTATAGGCAGCCTGCAGCGACGGGATGATGGGGGCATCAGCGACACCCTCGAAGGTCTTTATTGCCTGACCGTGATTCTTGCGTCCGAGGGCGAAGACAGGGTTCTCGCTCTGTATGGTGCGTGTCTGGTGGGCGTACTGCCAGTTGAAGGCAACATGCAGTCCCTCAGGCATGAAGACCACACCGGCGGGGTTCGAATAGACACCGTCGAGGCCAATGGCTGCGTCGCGGGCTGGGTTGCGGAGAAAATCGATACTCTGATTCGTGTTGGTTAAAATGCCACCTGCTGTGGCTGTGGTTGCCATGGCCAGCATCACGCCGCCAAGCATCGTCTTGATTTTGTTCATATCCTTAAACATCTTTTTACGAAAATCGGCTGCAAAGGTAGACATATTGTTTAAAAGTGTGATGTTTGCGCACACAGAGTTAACAAGGTTTAACAGAAATTGCGCAAATACATGCACAGATGTGCAGTTTTGTGCAAGATTTCTTTCTATTTCTTAAGTTCAGGATAGGAGAGGCGGGTGTGGTAGATGGTTTTAAGCTTCTCGATGAGAACCGTCTTTGCATAGGCGATGTCGCGGAAGGTGATGGGGCACTCCTTGAAGTATCCCTCAGCAACTTGGGCATCAATGAGACGGTTGACTAGTTCGCGGATGGTCTTCTCCGTGTAGTCTGGCAGCGAGCGCGAGGCTGCTTCAACAGTGTCGGCCATCATGAGGATGGCTTGCTCCTTGGTAAATGGATTGGGACCAGGATATGTGAAGAGTAGCTCGTCGACCTCTTCGTCGGGGTGAGCATTCTTGTACTGCACGTAGAAGAACTTAGCCTTGCCCTGTCCGTGGTGAGTGGTGATGAAATCGCGGATCACTTTTGGCAGGTCGTACTTCTCGGCCATCTTCACACCTTCAGTGACGTGGCTGATAATCATCTGCGCACTGTCGATGGCTCCCATCTTCTCGTGTGGATTGACACCCGACTGGTTCTCCGTGAAATAAATGGGGTTGGCAATCTTTCCGATGTCGTGGTAGAGGGCACCAGTGCGTACCAACTGACTCTTAGCGTCGATTTTGCGTGCAATCTCAGCAGCGAGGTTACCCACCTGGATCGAGTGCTGGAATGTGCCTGGGGCCACCTCACTCATCTTGCGCAGCAGCTCCTTGTTCATGTCGGATAGCTCGATAAGGGTGATGTTCGACGTGAAGCCAAAAGTTTTTTCCAAGAGGTAGAGCAGGGGGTAGGAGCAGAAGAGCAGCACGCCGTTGATGGCGATGTAGTTGTATTCGCTGTAGTTCATGCGCGAAATGTCGCTATGGCGTATCCATTCGAGGGATAGATTGGTGAGAGCCATGCCAGCAGTAATGAGCACTGCGGCCCAGAATAGTTGTGAACGGCTCGATAGCTCGCGGAGGGAGAAGATGGCAATCATGCCCGCAATGCTCTCCACGGCAATGAACTCCAGTGGGTGCTGGAGGATGCTTGCGCAGATGAGGATGGTGGTGACATGGGCCATGAAGGCGGTGCGTGAGTCCATAAATACTCGAACGAAGATCGGCACCATCGCAAAGGGGAGCATATAGATGTGCAGGATGTTGTGACTGACCATGATGCAGGCAACGATGCAAAACACGGTGACGAGGGCGTAGAGCATCGCCGAAGAGCGTGCCTTCTCAAAATAGTCCTTGCGGAACATGGTGAGGAAGACGGTGAAGCAACTGATGATGAGGGCTACGTAGAGAATCTGCCCAAGGATGGTGAGCGATAGCCGTGGGTCGTTCTCATGCTTACGTTCCGTCTCTTTCTTGAACGACATCAGGATGTTGTAGGTCTTTGTGTCGACGATGTCGCCGCGGTCAATGATTTTTTGTCCACGCTGTACGAGGCCTGTGGCCAGCGGAATGCTGCTATGGAGTTCGTTGAGGCTCGCCTCACTGCGTTCCTTATCGTAGGTGAGGTTAGGGGTCAGGTAGTCGTTGAGGTTACACTTCTTCAAGATGTCTCGGTGTTGGGCCAGGGTCTCGTCGAGGAAGATCTTCTCGTAGGCAGAAACTACGGAGTTGACTTCGTTAATCGACATGCTGTTGGCGTTCTTGCCGTCGATGATGCGGATAAGGCGTGTGGTGTCCTGATGCAGGTTGACATAGTCAGGGCTATTCATGATACCTTTGGCATAGAGATCGCGCAGACGGTTGGCAATAATGCTCAGATAGTCGTTTTCGAGACCGGGGATGCCATTGGAGTAGTCCTTATAGAACTGTCGGATTTGCTTGCCTGATATCTCCTTGTTGATGATGTAGTAGGGCTCGTAAAGACGCATGAGGCTGTCGCGCTCTTTGTTGATGACCTCGTCGCTCTTGTAGATGGGGAAGTCGAAGGGGGCACTGAGGTCGGAATAAATCCAGGGGCGCCCTTTCTCGACTTTGAAACTGAATTCGTTGGAGCGTGGCATGAGCCAGACGATGATGGCAACGGTGCATATGACAAGTGAGGCGCGGATGAGGAAATCGCGCCACGTGAGGTCGTTCTTAAAGTCAAAGCTACTCATCTGAAAACTGCAGATTATCGTTTATTATTCATTTCTGATTGCAAAGATAAGTAAATTGAGAAAGAAACTGGAAAGAATTAGTATAATTTAATTCAGAAATAGGGATATTTCTTCATTTTTTCATTTTTAATTCGTACCTTTGCATGCAAATTAAGGAAAATCATGTCAGAGAGAACAGTTAGAGTGAGATTTGCACCCAGTCCGACGGGTGCCCTTCATATCGGTGGTGTGCGTACCGCCTTGTATAATTATCTGTTTGCCCGCCAGCACGGCGGTCAGCTCGTGTTCCGTATCGAGGACACTGACTCGAACCGTTTTGTGCCAGGTGCCGAAGAGTATATCCTCGAGTCATTCAAGTGGTTGGGAATCCAGTTTGACGAGGGCGTGAGCTTTGGCGGCGACAAGGGACCTTATCGTCAGAGTGAGCGGCGCGATATCTATAAGAAATATGTGCAGCAGTTGTTGGATGCTGACAAGGCTTATATCGCCTTCGACACCCCAGAGGAACTAGAGGCAAAGCGTCAGGAGATACAGAACTTCCAATATGACAGCCACACCCGCGGTCAGATGCGTAACTCGCTGACCATGCCAAAGGAAGAAGTGGATCAGCTGATTGCCGAAGGTAAGCAGTATGTGGTGCGCTTTAAGATTGATGGTGGTCAAGAGGTGCTTGTCAGTGACCTCATCCGAGGCGATGTTCGGGTGAAGACCGACATCCTCGATGACAAGGTACTCTACAAGAGTGCTGACCAACTGCCCACCTACCATCTGGCGAATATTGTCGACGACCATCTGATGGAGATCACCCACGTCATCCGTGGTGAGGAGTGGTTGCCCAGCGCACCCTTGCATGTGTTGCTCTACCAGGCGTTCGGCTGGGAGGACACCATGCCACAGTTCGCCCACCTTCCACTACTCCTGAAGCCTGATGGTAAAGGAAAGCTCTCGAAGCGTGATGGCGACCGCCTGGGATTCCCTGTGTTCCCCCTGGAGTGGAAGGATCCGAAGACGGGCGAGACCTCGCGTGGCTATCGCGAGGATGGCTATTTCCCTGAGGCTGTTATTAATTTCCTCGCCTTGCTGGGTTGGAACCCTGGTACCGAACAGGAGATATTCTCGCTCGATGAGCTCGTGCCGTTGTTCGATATCTCAAAATGTTCGAAGGCGGGAGCGAAGTTTGCTTACGACAAGGGCATCTGGTTCAATCATGAGTATATCCTGAAGAAATCAAACGAGGAGATTGCCTCACTCTTCGAACCCATCGTCAGAGAGCACTGTCCACAGGAGACTTCAGAGCGCATCCTTCAGGTAACGGCGATGATGAAAGACCGCGTGTCGTTTGTCAAAGAACTGTGGCCCTTGTGCTCGTTCTTCTTCGAGGCTCCCACGACCTACGATGAGAAAACGGCCAAAAAGCGTTGGAAAGCACCTTCCGAGGGCGGTGAGCCAGGGTCGGCACAGGTGCTGACAGAACTGACGGCCGTGCTGGAAGGCATTGATGACTTCTCCCTGGAGAATCAGGAGCAGATTGTGCATGCATGGATAGAGCAGAAGGGCTATAAGCTCGGCAATGTCATGAATGCCTGGCGCTTGGCTCTCGTTGGTGAGGGTAAGGGACCTGGCATGTTCGATATCTCTGCCTTCCTTGGCAAGGAGGAGACAATCCGCAGAACCAAGCGGGCTGTTGAGGTCTTGGGATAATCCGTTGCAAATAAACTATTAAATATAAAAAGGTGTACAACCTCATCATCTATCTCTACCTCTTGGGCGTGGCAGTCTACAGCCGCTTCAATGAGAAGGTTCGTAAGATGTGGCGTGGCGAGCGCGAGGCTTTCAGTATCCTGAAGGAGAAAGTTGATCCTCAGGCGGAGTACGTGTGGTTCCATGCCGCCTCGTTAGGTGAGTTTGAGCAGGGGCGCCCGCTGATGGAGCAGCTGCGCAAGGAGCATCCGGAGTACAAGATTCTGCTCACATTCTTCTCGCCTTCAGGTTATGAGGTGCGTAAGAACTATGAGGGTGCCGACATCATCACCTATCTCCCCCTCGACACGATTACCAACGCGCGCCGGTTCCTGCGCCTCATCCGTCCTGTGATGGCCTTCTTCATCAAGTACGAGTTTTGGTATAATTACCTGCATATCCTGAAGCATCGAGGCGTGCCGGTCTATTCTGTGTCGAGTATATTCCGTCCTGACCAGATATTCTTCAAGTGGTATGGCTGTCAGTATGGCCGGGTGTTGAAGTGTTTCACCCATTTCTTCGTGCAGAATGAACAGAGCAAGGATCTGTTGGCCAAGATACATATTAATAATGTGACGGTCGTTGGTGACACCCGCTTTGACCGTGTGCTCCAGATTAAGGAGGCAGCAAAGCAATTGCCGATCGTGGAGGAGTTTGTTTCGAGGAGTGAGAAGTGTGGAGTGAGGAGTGAGAATAGTCCTGCTGCGGATTCTGCTCCAGGAAGTAATCTCACTCCTCACTCCACACTCCTCACTCCACAAGTCTTTGTGGCAGGTTCCTCGTGGCCGCCCGATGAGGATATCTTCATCCGTTATTTCCTTGACCGCAAGCTTTTTGGCTATGGCAAATGGAAACTGATAATTGCTCCGCATGTCATCGACGAAGGTCATCTGACACAGATAGAGCAGAAACTTGAGGGTTGTAAGGTCGTTCGCTATACAAAATACGATTGTAGGAAATTCGAGTCGGCCGACGTGCTGATTGTTGACTGCTTCGGTTTGCTGTCGAGTATCTATCGTTATGGTCAGATTGCCTATGTGGGTGGAGGCTTTGGCGTGGGTATCCACAATGTGCTTGAGGCAGCTGTCTGGGATATGCCAGTGTTCTTCGGCCCCAACAACCAGAAGTTCCAGGAGGCTCAGGGTTTGAAATCTGCAGGCGGCGGCTTCGACTTCCATACGTATGATGAGTTTGCCGCGAAGATGGATTCCCTTCTTGCTGACTCTCAGAAGGTAGTGTCAGCAGGCGAACGGGCGGGAGCATTCGTGCAGAGCTTGGCCGGGGTCACGTCGAAAGTGCTGGGTTCTATTTTTCCTTTACCCGCAAACAGTTGATGCCCTTGCTGCTGATTCGTCCCAGTCTGCTCAGGTAGTTGATAAGCATCGCAGAGGTTTGTATGTTCATTGACAGCCCTGGATCGGAGACGTACGTCTTGCAGGCACTCTGCATGTAGCTGTTGGTTACCACTTTATAGGTTTTGTGTATGTCGAAGTCTTTACCGTCGAGCGTGTACAGCTTGATGCTTCTCAGCCTGTCCTTGTTGGGGTCAGCCTTGTCGACGGTTGCCTCACAGACGATGCCGGCCACCCTGGGCAGGTGATAGAGTGAACCGCGGCTGTAGGTGGTCAGGATGTTAATGATTTCCTCACCTGTGAGATGCATCTCCACGGCATCGTTATAGAAAGGGTCCATCGACAGGATCTCCTGCATGGTGATGTCGCCTTCGTTGAGGGAGTCAAGACGCACGCCGCCGTTGTTCACGATGCCGATGTCGGCCTGTCCTTCATGCAGGAAGGCATTGCACATCAGGAAGTTCAGCTCGTCCTTGGTCTTGAAGGGTGTCTCTGCATAGCCTACCACGCGTTTGAACATCGGGTTATTGTTGAAGTAGTCCACCATCACCTCCACGATCCTGTTCTTCGTGGGAAACGTCTTCACGTCGATATACTCTGCCTTTTTGTCTGTAACCCTGCCGTTCTTGATGGCCAGGGTGATGTGTGTCACCTTCGGAAGTTTATTCTTGTTCTGAGTGATGAGCACGCCGTTGTGCAGTGGCTCCTCTGCTGTCAGCTGTGTATGGCTGTGGCCTCCGATGATGAGGTCGAGCCAGGGATAGGTCTCGGCCATCTCTATATCGTCTTGATAGCCGATGTGTGAGAGGAGGATAGTGGCGTCGCACTTATGGCTGAAATCCTCGTATTTGGCAACAGTGTTCTTGGGCAGGCTGAACTTGATGCCTTTGACGTTGTCAGGGTGGGTGTCAGGGCGCCCCTGCCTGTTCACCTGTACTACGCCGATAATACCTACCTTGAGTCCGTCGACGTCATAGACTTTTGTCGGTACGGTGTGCAGGCCTGCTTCTTCCGATGGGAAGATGTTTGCACAGATATAGTCGAAGGCGGAGTATCTCATCAGCGGCGGCAACGAGCCCACGTCAAACTCGTGGTTTCCCAGTGTGGTGCCGTTGAAACCTACCAGGTTCATCAGAGCTACCATGGGGTACGATGATATGCGGAACATGTCGTTGGCAGGATTCCCCGTGCGGTTGTCGCCAGCAGAGAGAATGAGAAGTGAGGGGTAGAGGGCACGCAGACTGTCGGCGATGGCTGCCAACTGTGGGAATGCATCGATGGCTGCATGCATGTCGTTAGTGGCTAAGATGTGTACTTCTTGTTTCTGCCCGAAAACGCTTGTTGATATGAGTAATATAAGACCTATGAGGCTGTTTCGCCACGATTTCATACGCTAAAAGTTATTAATGAGGGTGCAAAAGTACAAAAATTAAATGAAATAATGAAATAAAGGAAGAACGAAATATTCCTTTTTTTGTACCTTTGCAGCCATAAAGCGAAAATATGAAATATATGTGGATGTTGATTTTCATGGTTCTGCCGTTGTTGGCAGTGGGCTATATCGGCTGGCATGTCTGGGCTTTGCTGCCCTTGCCTCGGCTGTGGAAGGCGCTGGTGGTGCTTCTCCTCACGGGCTGTTTCATCTTGCTGTTCTTTGGGATAGGGCGCAAGCTTGATGGCTTCTCCCTGCCAGTGGCCCAGGTGCTCTATGAGGTGGGCACGTCGTCGATATTTGTCTTGCTCTATCTGGTCATCATCTTCCTCGTGCTCGACCTGGGGCGACTCGTGCATCTTGTGCCGCGCCCGCTGCTCTTCAACAACTGGCAGATGGCTCTGGGCATCTTCGCGCTGCTTGTCGCCGTATTCCTTTATGGCAATATCCATTATTATAATAAGGTACGCGTACCGCTGCAACTGACTTCTTCCAAGCCGTTGCCAAAGGAATACAGGGTGGTGATGGCCTCCGACCTCCACCTGGGCTACCATAATCCCCGTAAGGAACTGGCGCGGTGGGTGGATATGATCAATGCAGAGAAGCCCGACTTCATTCTGATTGCCGGGGATATCATCGACGGCAGTATCCGTCCCTTGCTCGAAGAGGATATGGCCAGTGAGATGCGCCGGCTACAGGCTCCTGTGTATGCCTGTCTGGGCAATCATGAGTATTATAGCGGCGAGCCCAGGGCAGCGCAGTTTATCAAAGATGCGGGCATCCGTCTGCTGATCGATGAGGCTGCAGTCGTCGACAGCGCGATAGTCGTCATAGGCCGCGATGACCGCACGAACATGAAGCGTAAGGATGTCAGGGCATTGCTGGCTGGGGTGGACAAGTCTAAGTATGTCATCCTGCTCGACCATCAGCCCTACCACCTCGAACAGTCAGAGGCGGCTGGCGTGGACTTCCAACTAAGCGGCCACACCCATCGTGGACAGGTATGGCCGATATCGTGGATTACGGATGCTATCTATGAGTGTTCCTGGGGCAGCCATCAGCGTGGCGACACGCAGTATTATGTATCCTCGGGCATCGGCATCTGGGGCGGCAAGTTCCGCATCGGCACCCAGTCCGAGTATGCCGTAGCCACACTCACATCAAGACAATAATCAAGGATTAGTATTCGAGGATCAGACTTTGTCTTGGCTTCAGCACTAAGTCTTTCGAGAGGTCGTAGTATCTTCCCGTGAGGATATCCTTGGCCTTAGACGTATTGCCGATCACCTCCTGATAACGGGCCACCTCCATCGTGGCTGCCTTCGACGTGCCGTTGAGGATGACGAGTGCCGTCTTGCCCTGATACTGACGGGCGATGACGTAGATGCCAGCGTATGGTATGAACTGCGTCTGCGTGCCCTTGATGATCACATCGTTGTCCTGTCGCCAGTGCAGCAGCCGGCTGGTCCAGGCAAACATGCTCTGCTCGGCCTTCGTGCGACCCTCTTTCGTGAAGGCATTATGCTCATCGCCAGGGAATCCGCCGGGGAAGTCCTTGCGCACGTTGCCGTCAGTCACCTCCTTCGTGCCGTTCATCAGCACCTCCGTACCGTAGTATAACTGCGGAATGCGGTTCACGGTCAGCAACAGGGCGAGGGCCTGTTTCAGTGCGAGGGTATCCTTGCCGTTGCCCAGGAACCGGTCTGTATCGTGGTTCTCGATGAAGGCCATCACGCTCGACGGGTTGGGGTAGAGGTAATCGTAGACGAACGAGTTGTAGAGGCGGTTCAAGCCATTCCACCACGCATCTGTCTCCTCATGCTTGGCCTGATTCAGTTTGTCGAAGAAACTGAAGTCCATCACGGTCTTCAAGTAACTTCTTTTGTTTACAGTTGACGGTTTACGGTTTACAGTTGATTTGTTGGCAAGCCCTTCTGATCCAGCAGGGTAATCATCTGTAAACTGTAAACTGTAAACTGTAAACCCATCTTGCCAGGCTGCGGTATAGGCGGGTTCTGTCACCCATGTCTCGCCCACGGTGTTGAAGTTAGGATATTCCTCGTCTATTTCCTTCATCCACTGAGCCATCGCATCGGCATAGGCGTATGGATAGGTATCCATGCGGATGCCGTTGATGCCCACGGTCTCTATCCACCAGATGCTGTTCTGTATCAGGTAGCGCATCAGGTGGGGATTGTGCTGGTTCAGGTCGGGCATCGAGGGCACGAACCATCCCTCAGTCGTCTCCTTCATGTCTACCTTCGAGGCGTATGGGTCCACCACGGGGGTGAGCTTATACGATGTCTGCAGGTACTTGCTCTTTGCAGGTTCCGAGCCGTCGCTGTTGGCGGTGAAACCCGTCATGGGGTCGCGACCGCTCTGTTCTTCATTGAGCCACTCGGGCTGGTTCAGCCAGTCCTTCGAGGGCATGTCCTTCGTCCAGGGGTGCTCAAAGCCGCTGTGGTTGAAGATCATGTCCATCACCACCTTCAGTCCCTTCTCATGGGCTTCGTCGCATAGGCGGCGGTAGTCCTCATTGGTGCCGAAGCGGGGATCCACGCGGTAGTAGTTCGTCGTGGCGTAGCCGTGATAGGTGGAAAAGCCGTTCTCCGAGTCGGGCGAGTCATTCTCGAGCACGGGTGTCAGCCAGAGGGCTGTCACACCGAGTTCCTTGAAGTAGTCCAGGTGCTCGCGTATGCCGTTCAGGTCACCGCCGTGGCGCAGTGAGGGCTTCGTGCGGTCTTCCACATACGGACGCATGCCTTTTACCTGGGCTGGATGGTTTGCTCCTTGTGCAAAGCGGTCGGGCATCAGCATGTAGAGCACGTCGGCATTGGTGAATCCCATGCGCTTGTCTCCGCTCATCTCCCTGGCCTTCAGCTGATAGTTGACTTTGAGCTTTGAGCTTTGGGCCTTGAACTGTAAAGTCATCGTGCCGGGCTGGGCGCCCTTCAGGTTCATATATATTAATAGGTAGTTGGGCGAGTCGAGGCGCACGAGGCTGTCGATCCTGACACCGGGATAGTCCGTCGTCACCTCCGCCACGTCGCGGATGCCCGGGCCGTACACCATCAACTGCACCTGAGGATTCTTCATCCCCACGAACCAGTCTGTCGGCTCTATTCGTTCAATCACTGTCTTCTTCGCTCCACTCATTGTCAATACGTTTGCCAGCACCAGGGCGGCCATTAATAAGATTCTTTGCATAATTAGTCTTTAGTTTATTCTATGTGTGCAAAGTTACGAATTATTTCCTTAAGCCGTATGCCTGAGCGCCATATTTTTTTCATTCCCCTGCAAAAACGATTGCACAAGCCCTGCAGGATGATCATCCTCACGTATCTCCGTCTCAACTTTTCTTCCTAAATCCTTGCAAGTTTCGGAAATAATCTCTATATTTGCACTCGAAATGAATTAAATGAGGATATGACAGCAATTGATTTACGTGCGAGCACAATGCAGATACTGGAGCGTTTCGATAAAACGGACGCATCGCTCTGGCAGAAAGTCCTCGATGCTATAAACTCCATTTATAAGAGTGAGGAAGAGGCTCAGAGTGCCAAGAAGGTTCAGCAGAAAGCCAAGATTCGCCAAATGGTCGGTATACTCAGCGAAGAGAGTACGAGCGATTGGAAGCGGGAAAAAGAGGAGTATCTTACGGAGAAGTATCAGTAAGTGACTATGAAGGTATTTATAGATACTAACATATTTCTCGACATTCTCTGTCGGCGTGAGCAGTTTGTTGATGATGCTTTGAGCATTTTCGATATGGCTGTTGACGACCGTATAGATTTGCTTATTTCGGATCTTTCGATTGCCAACATCAAATATATCACACGCAAAGAAATCCCTGCCGATAAGTTCTATGACCTGATGGAGGCGTTCCTGCCTGTATTCACTATCGTACCGCTGGGTGCAGAAGTGGTTGACAGGGCAATTAATCTAAAGGCAAATGACTTTGAGGATGCCCTACAGTATTTCTCTGCTGTCCAAGCAGGAGCAGATTGCCTGATTACAAGAAACATCAAAGATTTCGGATTTGCCAAGATGGAAGTGCTTGATTCAAGTGCTTTTCTTGCTAAATACGAATAATGTCGAACCCTAAAAACGAATTGCTGATGGTAACATAGAAAAGACAAAAAGAAAAGAAATACGTTGAAGCGTCCGCTTTGATTCTTGTTCTTTCGAAATCGCCAAAATTCAAAAGGACTGCAAGAGTAAAGTAGAGACGGTTCACGCCAAAAGGCGTGGGCCTTTACTCGTTTAAGCAGTCATTGGTGTTTGGCGATACCAGAAAGAACGTAAGCGAAGTAAATAGCTCACGTTTTTTCTATTTATTGTATGTTGAATATTCTAAATTATATGATAATGAAAAAGAAATTCCTATTATCCATTATGGCATTCCTGCCAATGGCGTTAATGGCCAACCTTGTGGAAATCTCAGGATACTGTGGCAAGGATGGTGATAATATTAGATGGACTTACAATTCCGAATCTGGGAGTCTGATACTCGAAGGTACAGGCGAAATGGCATCATGTAATTCTGGAAAGCCATGGGATAAATATGTCGATGATGTTAGTTCCATTACTGTTGGTGAAGGTATTACGAGTGTGTCTGATTTTGCCTTTCAGTCTGTAAAAGCTACAAAGGTTACATTACCATCTACTCTTAAAAGGATAGATAACAATGCCTTTATGTATTGTATAAACTTAGAAAAGATTGTTATTCCAAATTCTGTTGAGAGTTTGGGTAATAGTTCCTTTGAACAATGTTTGAATTTGAAAGATATCACCTTGTCAATATCGCTCACAGAAATTCCTAATGATGCCTTTAGGGAAACGGTTATAACTTCATTAAATATTCCCAATGGTATAAAGAGAATCGGCAATAGGGCTTTCTATAGTTGTAAGGAGTTGAAGGAAGTCACTTTCTCTGATGATATGCAGGAGATTGGGAATAGCTCTTTCAACTATTGCAACAAGATAGAAGAACTCACTGTTCCTAAGAATGTCACAAGAATATGCAACTCTGCTTTTAAAGATTGCGGCTCATTACAAAAAGTGACGATTGCAGGGACTCCAATCATAGACAATTGGGCATTCGCATGGTGCTCCAAACTAAGCACATTCGTATTTCCTGATAGTTATACTGATGATAATCTTAATGGGAATATTTTTGATGGGTGTGAGTCTTTACCTGCCTTATACAATTCAACGACATTCTTCCATTTCCCTCAAACAGGATACGAATCGTACTCTATTCCAGAAGGGATAACCACTATAGCTCAATATGCCTTTTACGGTAATCAATCTGTCAAACAATTAATACTCCCATCAACAGTTATCAAGTTCGGCGATTATTCCTTTGCAAATAGCATCATAGAAGAACTTGATCTTTCAGGCTTGGATCACATCACATTGGGAAGAGGTGCTTTTAGTAATAGTTCTATCCATTCTTTTGTGTCACAAAATAAAATAGCTAATTACGCACCTATGTGCTTTGATGGCTGCAAAAACATTACTACAATGGATATTTCTGGCATTAGGAAGATAGAGGGAATTATTTACGACGGGGACTTAGGTATCGGTGAATATGCCTTTAGGGGATGTGAGAATCTAAAACAAGTCATTCTACCAGAAGATGCAGGGAAACTGGAAATCGGCAGAGGGGCTTTCATAAATTGCTCAAGTTTGGAATCTTTCGATTTTACTAATGTCAGAACTATTGACTGGGAAGCCTTCTCCAATTGCACAAGTATTAAAAACATATTGATCTCTGATTTTGGAAAGAATGACATTGGTGTTTATCTATATCCCAATTCTTTTAGCGGGTGTACAAGTCTTGAAAGTGTAACTATAGGCTCAAGTGGAATCCAGCATCTATATATGTCGGCATTCAAAGGTTGTGACAATTTGGGGTCTATCGTCATCAATTCGCAGAGGGTTCCTTCTATCTCGGACTTGCAGGGCTATCCAAACTATAATTTGGAAGGAAAAGCTTTTTCTGAGTTAGGTTTCCCATATGATCATGTAATTTTCACAATGTTTGGCTACATGGCAGATGAGTGCCTTAGAGGAAACGACCAAGGGTTTTGGAAGAGAGTCCAATTTAACAGAATATATGAAAATTTGTCAGGAGAGTGCGGCGATAAAGGGAATAATATTACATGGAGTCTCGATACAAAAGAAGGAATCCTACGGCTGAATGGTTCAGGTGGTATGAAATTGCCAGAAGATGCAGATGTCCTAACATGGAAAGACAGGAGCAATGCTGTTAAGAAAATCATTTTGGCTGATGGTATTGAAAGCATTTGTCCATATGCTTTTGAAGGTTGTGCGATAAAGGCGATTAAGCTTAATAAGAACCTAAAGTCTATTGGAGCTTATGCTTTTTATCAATGCAGTATCGAGTCAATAGAGTTCAATAGTTCGCTTGAATTTATTGACAATTGGGCGTTTGGCAATTGCACTTCATTGCAGCGAGTCATTCTGAATGAAGGACTAAAAGAAATAGGACATAGTATTTTCTATTGGTGTAATGCTTTAACTGAGGCCGTTCTTCCTTCAACCCTTACTACTATTGGTGAGGCTATATTTGGAGAATGCGCGAGCCTTAAGACAGTAACGTTACCTAAAAGGATAGCAGCAATCCCCAAATATACTTTTTCCGGTTGCAAAAGTCTGAAAGACATATACATCCCCTCAATAGTTCCTCCTTCTGTAACCGGATATGGAAATGACCAGATACGTAGGAGCAATATCACACTTCACATTCCCTATGGAACTTCTGCCGAGTATAAGAGGAGCAATCTCTGGGAATATTATCAGATGGATGAATACTATGCTTATGTTTCTTTAAAGAAGAATCATGGAGGGGTATTTGTTATAGGAGAAGAAACTGTTAAGGATGCCAATTGGGATGATTACTTGAAATTAGGGCAATCATTTTCTGCAGAGGTCATTCCTGATAACTACTACATGAACCAGAGCGTTATTGTTAATGGAGTAGAAACGCAACAGGATAATAAGTTGAGTTTTGAATCATTGCAAGAAAACAAGGACGTTATGGTTACATTTGCCCCGAAAGAATATACACTCTCAATTTCTGTATTGGGGAAAGGGCATGTTTCGTTAATGGGACATGATGTGGAGATTAGCGGATTGTTCAATATCAATCATGAGAATGAGATAGAAATGGCGTTCGTCTCTGATGATGATTCTGAATTAGAATCAGTGCTTCTTAACAGTACAAACGTCATGGAAGCAATGATTGACGGCAAGTATACAATAAAGAATCCTACTTGCAACATAGAAATAAAGGCATTCTTTACAGTGCCCAAATTGCTTGGCGATGCCAATGGCGATGGTACAGTAAATGCAGCAGACATAGTGGAAGTTTGTAATGCCAAGGCAGGGAGATATTCAGCATCGTTCATCATGGCCAATGCTGATATAGATGGTAATGGTAGCCTTACAGAGTCTGATGTTACTGCTATCGTAAATATCATCATGGGAAAGAAATAGGAAAAGGAAATCGCCCATCCCTCACATTTTTGAAGGGGAATCCTTTATACAAAGATGTTTCGGGAGATTCGTCCCTCAAATACGGCTTCAAAGGGACGGAGAAATCCTGATACCTCCAAATTGTTATACTACTTTTTGTGGACAATAGCATCTTTATAACGGTGGTTATAACGGTGGGAAGGCCGAACAAAAACGAAATCGTCTCGTCAAATATCTTTCAGTCAAGTGGTAATTGATTGGGAATCAGATGGTCACGCTGAAAGGATTTTGGAAATGGGATGGCAGAAACAGCCTGTGACTTAATCCAGATGTAGAATACCCAGATGTGCGACTAATAGGAGGGTAATCCAAGACGGAACTACAGGTAATTGATTGTTTGACACGGGTCAAACAATTGATTGACGGCCGTCAAACAATCGTTTGACGAGGGTCAAACGATAGAAACCTTGGTTTTAAGGGCCTTTCATAATGGCTTTAAGTGCCTTATATAACGGCTATAAGTGTCTTTCATGATGCCTTAAACACAGGATAATCATAGGGGAATTAAACACAGGATAATCATGGGTGTGCTTACAAGATATGCCGTGATACAACCATATAAAAATCCTTTCAGCCGGAAGTGCTCAGAATGAGCAAGTTAACTTGTGGCTGAAGGTAAAATGGAACAGGAAGGAGATACTGTCTCATGAGTAAATATAAGAGAAAAGTTTGTGTGTTTCGTGGAATTTTCGTACCTTTGCAACAGGAGTGCAACAGCCTCCTTGGATGATGCTACAAAAGACGTGGTTTAGGATGGTACTGATGGTACTGAGCGGGCTGGTGCTGACCGCACGCGCTCAGACGACTGCCGGCGACGAAGTAAAGCGCCTGCAGGCCAGGATGTATAAGTTGTATGCAGGCCACGACTACGATCTCTTCATGAGCGTGACAGACAGTCTGAAGGAGGCGGCCGAGAAGGCTGGCGACGAGCGCGTGTACTATCGCGCCTGGGCCAACCAGGCCCTTTTCTCGAGCAACAGGAGCCGCCGCAACCGCGGTATGCAGATTGCCAAGGCGATGCAGGAGCACGCCTCGGCCCACAACAGCAAATGGGGTGTCTATACCGGTACCCATGTCTCGGCCCACATCTACAGGGAGATGGGTAGTACGGACATCGCGCGGCGCGAGTTCCAAAAGGCCATCGACTACGCCCACGAGTACCTGCCAGGCGAGAGTGCCGCCTCGAGCCTGCTCGAACTGGCGAAGATGGAGATGGTGGATCACCACAAACTGCGGAGCCTGGAATATTGCGAACTGGCGATGAAGGAGCCTGGGCTGAATCCCCTGCACCGCCTAAACGCCCTCTCCATCAAGTGCCTCGTGCTGGCAAGGGGACTCTCGCATCGCACTGAGGAAGAGACGAGGGCCGAGTTCTACAAGGTGTATCAGGAGCGCGAGAAGGTGAGACAGGCATACGGCCGTGACGATATCTATGGCCGCAGGATAGAGATGTGGAGGCATATCCTCGACGGGGACTATGATGCCGCCCTGGAAGAGGTGAGGCAGTTTGAGAGTGAGATGGGGCAACTGGAGTTCCAGCGCATCATCTACTATATGAAGGGGGACTACCGCAATGCCTATTCGCTGCTGTGGAAGTACGAGCGGATGTTCGACTCCATCCAGGCGGGCCGCAATGCCCACCTGCTGGCGGAGATGTCGAGCGCCATGGACGTGAGCCGCCTCGAGAACGAGCAGAAGGCGCTGAAACTGCGCAACCAGTCCTTGCGGTTGGAGAACATGGCCAGCGAACTGGAGCAGCAGCGGCTGAGGGGCGAGGCCCTGGACCTGAGCCTGAAGAACAAGGAGGTGGAACTGCAGAATGCCTCGGTGAAGCAGCAGAACGACAGTCTGGAGAAATACAACAAAGACCTGCAGATCAGCGAGTATGAGTCGAAAATGGCTGCCCATGAGAGTGCTGAGCAGACACGGCGGGTGTTTCTCACTATGGCTGCCATCCTGGTGGCACTGGTCTTCGCCGCACTGGCGTTTACACTCTGGCGGAGGGCCAGGCATGCGCGGCAGCTGGAGCAGATCAACAGCCAACTCTCGGAGGCTAACAGCAGCCTGAAGACGGCCTACGACCAGCTGGAGGAGACGACGGCTGCCAAAGAGCGCATAGAGAGTGAGCTGCGCATCGCCAGAGACATACAGATGGGGATGGTGCCCGGCACGTTCCCCGCCTTCCCCCAAAGGCCTGACATCGACATCTATGGCTTGCTCGAGTCGGCCAAGGAGGTGGGAGGCGATCTCTACGACTTCTTCCTTCAGGGCGACAAGCTCTACTTCTGTATCGGCGATGTGTCGGGCAAGGGCATCCCTGCATCGCTCTTCATGTCGGTGATCGTCAACATGTTCCGGATGGTGGCCAAGGAGGGATTCCCTCCAGAGTATATCGCCACGCGACTGAACGATGCTGTGGCGGAAAACAACGAGAACGGCCTGTTCTGTACGATGTTTATCGGCGAGATAGACTTCACGGCCAAGCGGCTGCTATACTGCAACGCGGGACACAACCCGCCATTGCTGCTCGCCAGACAACTCAACGACCACTCGCCTGCCCAAGCGCAGTTCATGCGGATGCAGAAGAATGCGCCCATCGGCTTCTGGCCTGGCCTGGAGTATGTGGGAGAGAGCCTCGACGACATCCTGGGGCGCCCGCTCTTCCTATATACCGACGGGCTGACGGAGGCAGAGGATAAAGTCCTGGACCAGTATGGTGAGGAGCGGCTGCTGACCCTCATCAATGAAAAACCTTTCGACGGTGCACGGAGTACCATCGAAAGGGTTCGTTCGAGTGTAAAGCATTTCGTGGGCGATGCGCCTCAGAGCGACGACCTCACAATGCTCTGTATCAAGTGCTCATAAGAAGTCTGTGCTGTCCTGGCACGGACGGACACCCCCTTACTGCTCTTTCAAGGCGTTGGCGATGATGTCGGCCATGCGGGCAGCACCCTTCTCGTTGGGATGGATGCCGTCGTCGACCATCTTGTCGCCATCGTTAGCGTAGAGCGTGTGCAGGTCGATGACCTTCAGTCCGTACTTTGCTGCAACCTCCTGCTGGATGGGGATGACGCCGTTGACGATGACCGAGTCGTTGATGTTCCACGTCGGCTTGAAGGCGGGGATGGGTGTGCAGAGGTAGATCTGAGGCCTGGCGGGGGCGTTCTTGCCTGCCTTGGCGGCCTTTGCCTTGGCCTTGGCCATCGCCTTCTGAACCTTCTTCGCGGGCATGTCGGCATACTGCTTCAGGTCAGGGCGGAGCGTGAAGATCATCTGCTCCAGATCCTGCTTGAACTCAGAGCCATATTGCCAGTTCTCGGGCTTCGAGTCGTTCGTGCCGAGTTTGATGATGACCACGTCGGGGTTGAACGCCAGCGCGTCTCTCCAGGCAGGCTCGTTCATGTAGGGGAAGTCACCCTTGTTGAGCATCGTGCGTGAACTCACACCGAAGTTCCTCACCCAGTAGTCCTGTCCGAGTTTCTTCTGCAACTGAGCGGGATAGCCGTAGGCCGAAGCCATGTCGATGCCATAGCCGTCGGTGATGCTGTTGCCGATGCAGGCCACACGGACGGCATCGGCCTTCGGAGCCTGATGGGCGTCGAGCCAGTTGCCGATATCGGTGAGCAGCTGGTCGTGGTACTTGAACCACGTGCCGAATCCGAAACCGTGGTCGCCCGTAGGATAGACGTACATGGCGCACTCGTTGCCAGCCAGGCGCATAGCCTTGTAGTACTCCAGTCCGTTGGTCACGAAAGGCACCAGACGGTCGTCACTGGCCGAGATGATCAGGGCCGGGGGCGTGAGATGGCGCTGTACGGCGTTCATCGTCGAGTATTTGCTGACCAGTTTGGCGTCCTTCTGCCCTTCCTTGCCGAGGAAGTTCATGCACGACCACTTGTGGGTCACCCGCTCGTCCATCGAGATCACAGGATAGAAGAGGATGGAGAAGTTGGGGCGTACGTCGAAGTCGGAAAGGGTGGAGATGACTGATGCCAGATGGCCGCCTGCCGAGAAGCCCATGATACCCACGTCGTAGGGATTGATACCCCAGACGCTGGCAGAGTCGCGGACGATACGGAAGCCCTGCTCCACGTCGCTGATAGGTCTCGTACGGTCGCCGTTGGGCAATCGGTAGTTTACTACGAAATAAGCGATGCCACGCTGGTTCATCCACCCAGAGGCCTGTGTGCCCTCATGGGTGTTCGACAGCATGGAGTATCCGCCTCCGGGGATGCCCACGATGGCTTTGCCGCTGGGCTTCTCAGGGAGGAAACAAACCATTTTGGCCTGACCGTCGGCAGTCAGGTCGAGCGTAAAAGTTCTCGCTGTCTGAGCGAGCATTGTGAGTGCCGAACAGACAGCGAGAAGAATTGACATATATCGTTTCATAACGATAGGATTCAGTCAGATCATGCGAACGGGTTCTCTGTGGGATAGAAGTTGCCCTTCGGGAAGTTGTAGTCGATCTCGTCCACGGGGATGCCCATATACTTCAGCACCTCCCAGAGATACTTGCCCTGGTGGCCGAACATCACGGCGCAGTGGTGCGGATAGTGCTTCTCGATGAGGACGTGACGATAGAAGCGGCTCATGTTCTTGATACCGAAGATACCGATTGAACCGAATGAGCGTGTAGCCACAGGAATCACCTCGCCCTGAGCGATGTAAGCGCGGAGTTTGGTGTCGGCCGTAGACTGCAGACGGTATACGGTAGCCAGACCCGGCTGGATGTCACCCTCGAGTGTACCGTTGGTTACCTCTACAGGCAGAGCGCGGGCCATAATGCGCTGGAAGCACATCTGGCAGTTGCAGATCTTCGAAGAAGCGGTGTTACCGCAGTGGAAGCCCATGAAGATCTCCTTCTCGGTGTAGGTGTCGCAAGCGAACTTCTTGCCCTTGATGCTCTCCTCGTACATATCGGTAGGAACAGTGTTGTTGATGTCGAGCAGCGTCACGGCATCCTGGCTGATGCAGGTTCCGATGTACTCAGACAGCGCACCATAGATGTCAACCTCGCAAGCCACGGGAATGCCACGGCCCGTCAGACGGCTGTTCACATAGCAGGGAACGAAGCCGAACATGGTCTGGAAGGCAGGCCAGCACTTGTTGGCCATAGCCACGAACTGGCGAGAACCCTTGTGGCCCTCGATCCAGTCTGTCAGCGTCAACTCATACTGAGCCAACTTCGGCAGTACGGAAGGAATCTTGTTGCCAGTGCCGAGTTCAGCAGCCATATCCTTCACCACGTCGTCGATACGGGGATCGCCCTGGTGCTTCTGGAAGGCCTCGAGCAGGTCGAGTTCTGAGTTCTCCTCAATCTCCACGTCGAGGTCATACAGGGCGCGGATAGGAGCGTTACAAGCCAGGAAGTTGTTGGGACGGGGACCGAAGCTGATGATCTTCAGGTTCTGCAGACCTACGATAGCGCGGGCAATCGGCAGGAACTCGTGAATCATCTCAGCGCACTGGGCAGCGTCGCCTACAGGCTCCTCAGGAATGTAAGCACGGGTCTTACGCAGGCTGAGAGCCTGGCTGGCATTCAGCATACCGCAGTAAGCGTCGCCACGACCGTCGATCAGGTCCTTCTGTGTCTCCTCAGCGGCAGCGCAGAACATCGTGGGACCCTGGAACCAGTCAGCAATCATGGTCTCTGAGATCTCAGGACCGAAGTTGCCGAGGTAAACGCAGAGGGCGTTACAGCCGGCTTTCTGGACATCAGCCAGAGCCTGCTGAGCGTGGATCTCACTCTCAACGATGCAGATGGGGCACTCGTAGATGCTTTCCTTGCCAAACTTCTTTTCATACTCGGCAATAACGGCCTTACGGCGGTTAACTGCCAATGACTCGGGGAAACAATCGCGGCTAACGGCCACGATACCAATCTTAATTACAGGTACGTTTTGCATAATTGTGTATTTGTTAGAAAGTAATGCTTAATTGATGCGGTTGCAAAGATAAGCAATTTTCCCCGAATGACCATAAATAAAGTGTTAATTGTGTATAATTAATGCAGACTGAGGCCCTACAGAGGCCTTGCAACCCGTTGTCTCACCCATTCCTTGCTCGTTGATGACTCCGTTTTGGCAGACAATCGTGTATCGCCCGTCAGGGATACTGACTTCCATCGCGGTCTTGTTGGCATTGAGGATCACGATGATGTCGCGCCAGTCGTCACGCCCGGCGTAATTCTTCAGACGGAAGGCGACGGTGCCCTGTGGGGCATCAAGGAATTCGAGATGCTTACGGACCAGGTCTGCGCTGCCCAGTCGGAAGGCGGGATGGTGCTTGCGCAGGGCGATGAGATTCTTGTAGTAGTCGAACACCTGGGGGTATCGCGTCTTGTTGCTCCAGTCGAGGTGGTTGACGGAGTCGGGCGACTCGAAGCTGTTGTGTACGCCAAGCTTCGTGCGCAGCAACTCTTCGCCAGAGAGCATGAAGGGCACGCCCTGCGAGGTGAAGACGGCGGTCTGTGCCAGCAGATCGAGGCGGATGAGCTCCTGCTCGGTGATGCCTGGGATGCTGGCCCTCAGGCGATCCGTGAGACACATGTCGTCGTGGCAACTCACGTACGACATCATCTGCGTAGGCTCCAGCGCCCAGGGCGTCTTGGAGTAGTTCACCTTAGTCATGTCTACCTGCGGATGGGCGATGGCCCCGACGATGCCGAACTTCAGGCTCTCGGTGGCGGTCTCTGCCTCTGCCTTGTCCAAAGTGGAATAAGCGAGCCAGGCAGGTTTCGTGTCATCGCTGAAAGGTCCCCTGAGGGCATCACGGATTTCGTCGCTGAAGGCTGCGATGCCCGTCATCTGGGCGATGTTTGCCTTCATACCCAGCTTCTCCTGTGGATAGGCGCACGTTCCGGCACTCCAGCCCTCTCCATATATGAAAATGGAGGGATCGATCTCGTCGACGGCCTTGCGGATCTCGTTCATCGTCTCGATGTCGTGGCAGCCCATGAGGTCGAAGCGGAAACCGTCGATATGGTATTCCCGAATCCAGTATTTCACGCTCTCGATCATGAACTTGCGCATCATCGGCCTGTCGGAGGCAGTCTCGTTGCCGCAGCCGCTGCCGTTCGAATACTCACCCTGGGCGGTCTTGCGGTAGTAGTAGTCTGGATAGGTGCGCTGGAAGTTGGAGTGCTCAATGTCGTAGGTATGGTTGTACACAACGTCAAGGATTACGCGGATGCCAGCATCGTGGAGGGCCTTCACCATCTGTTTGAACTCGCGGATACGCACCTCAGGGTCGTAGGGGTCGCTGCTGTAGCCTCCCTCCGGCACGTTGTAGTTTACTGGGTCGTAGCCCCAGTTGTACTGTGGCGAGAAGTCGGCCTTGGCCGGGATGACGCCCTTGGGCAGACTCTTGTAAGCGTGTTCGTAATAGAGGTCTGGATCGATGCGTGTCTCGTCGACAGAGCCGTAGTCATAGCTGGGCAGGATGTGGATGGCATTCACACCGAGTTGTTTCAGGTGGTCGATTGCCCAGGACTCGCTCAGCGCGAGAAACTTTCCCGGATGCTTTGCATCTTCGCGGGCGATGGAGAAATCCCGGTGGTGCATCTCATAGACCACGAGGTCGGCAGGTGATTTCACCACAGGGCGCTGGTCACGGTCCCATTGGGTAGGGTTCGTGGCCTGCATGTCGATGATGGCACCTCGTTGGCCATTGACACCCACAGCCTTGGCGAAGACACCTGGGCACTCACCCTTGCCCATGTCGAAAGTGTAGAAGCGGCCCATAAGGTCGCCCTTCACCGTGGCTCCCCACAGCTCATGGCCAGTGCGCTTCATCTTGACCGTCTTCAGCGGCTTGCCGCCTAACCCCTCCTGATAGATGCGCACGATAACCTTCTTGGCATCATTGGGGGCGAAGAGGCTGAAGGTGGTGGCCTCGGGGGTGTATGCTACTTCGTTGAAACGGAAGTCTTGTGACTGGATGGATACAGTGGCAAGTGTCATCAGCATAGTCAATAGTATTTTTTTCATCACGGGACTTGTTTTGTGGGTTGTTTCTTTTTCTTGAATATGGTGTATACCAATGCCAGCAGGAGCAGCACCATCACTACAGCAGAGACGAGGAGTGTGGTGTGCAACTGGTTCTCTGACGACTGAAAGCTCTTCTTGTAGACGTTGACAACGGCATTGACCTGATAGTGGCGCAACTGGGGGTTGAAGAAAAGATTGCACTGCTTGGCAAAGTCGACATAGCGGCGTGCGCGACTGATGTCGCCATCGTTGGCGAGGTGGTCGGCCAGGAAGAGCAGGGAGGCCTGATTCATCACAGCGCACTTGATGTCGTCGATGGCTGAGCGGCCCAGCCAGAAGCAGGTCATGTCATGGTTTTTGAGCTTGTCGTAGACCATTGAGCGATAGAAGGCGGCATAGGCACTCTCGTGTGTGCCACCCTCGACCACCCTCAGCCATCTGTTGTTGATGTCGAGCGCATCCTGATACAGTCGCCTGCCAGTGAGGATGTCCATCTTCAGGTGAAGGTTGTGTTCGCTGTCCTCAGAGGTGATCATCAGCAGCGAGTCGCGATAGAGGTTCTGCTTGTCGAAATAGCCTTTGCTCACGTGGGGGCGACGGCTATAGGAACCCAGCTCTCCGTAGAGGTGCATGCAGGCATTGTAATAGTCGCACAGCCCTTCCTCGTCGAGCACAGACTTGTCGACCATTCGAAGCTGTTCGACTGCCTCGGCATACAGATCGGAGTTGGAACACTGGTAGGCCAGCAGTGAGCGGAAACGCCCCTTCTGGTCTGGGCGCTGGAGCGAATCGGCAAGGCTGATGCACACCTCGGCATAGTGGAGGGCAGAGTCGTTCTTGTAGGATTGATAGAGGAAGAACAACTTTTCGGCCAGTGGGAAACGCTTGTCCGCACGTTTCTCCATCATCAGACTGTCTCTGCAGGCTGAGATGTGTTGCTCCCGTTCGGCGACGTACTGGGGCGACTGGGCGATGGCCTCGTCAATCTGCTGGTAGAGTCCTTCGAGGTCTGCCTCCTCGTCGGCCTGCGTGGATGCGGCGTGGACTGCATCCACGGCGATGCTCAGCAGGAGGGATACAAGGAGAAATCGTTTCGGAAATGTCATGACTCAGGACCTTCAGGGTTATTTCGCTATCAGCGAGACGGCAAAGCCGCCACCAGGGGCCTCCTTGATCTTGAGGGTCTGTCCGGCTTTCACTGTCTTCTTGGTGATGGTGTAGGCCTGCGGGTTGGTCTCGTAGTGGGCGTCTTTCGAATCGGCATAGATGGTGCAGTCGTACTGGCGACCCTTGTCGAGGAAGTCGAGCTTGACGACAGCCGTGTGGCCGTTCTCGTCGCACTTGCCGCCTACGAACCAATTGTCTGTGCCCTTGGCCTTGCGGGCCACGGTGATATAGTCGGCAGGCTCGGCCTCGAGGTAGCGCGAGTCGTCCCAGTCGCAGGCTACGTCGCGGATGAACTGGAAGGCGTCGTCGAACTGCTCGTAGTGCTCAGGCAGGTCTGCTGCCATCTGCAGAGGCGAGTACATCGTCAGATAGAGTGCCAGCGAACCAGCAATGGTGATACGGGCCCAACTGGTATTGTCGCTCCAGGTGTTCAGTTTCGTGACGAAGATGCCTGGGGTGTAGTCCATCGGACCGCCTTGCAGACGGGTGAACGGCAGGATGCAGGTGTGGTCGGGGTTGGAGCCTCCGAAGGCCTCGTACTC
>OCTX012282382.1_pt1 | contig 31786 bp, 27 predicted proteins | sample 1539691 | NCBI WGS metagenome assembly OCTX01 (sample SAMN02144231, study PRJEB22623) | gut metagenome | biome: sheep rumen | host: Ovis aries | place: New Zealand
CTTCATCGAGTTAAACGGGTTACGGTCGAAAATGGTACCGTCGCCGAAATTGATGTCAAACTGGATGGTGATCTCACGGATATCGTCGCTCGTACAGGTATTCTGCTCCCACACATGTTCCAGGTCAGGACCAGTAATAAGCACGAGGTCGAACTCGCCTATCACCTCGTTGGAATCGCCAACAATACGGCGCACGCCAGCAGCATGTTCAACGAAATTAAGCTCATACACCTGATGATTATGAATGGGATAAGTAAACTCCTTCTTCCGCCTGTCGGCAATATAAAGGACGTCTTTGCCCATCAAAGGCGATATCTCGTGTATAATAGAACGGTCCATCAGATTTTCAGTTCTTTCAGAATCTCAGACATACGCTGGCGGTTCTTGATCTGCATTGGCACCAGCGGCAGGCGCAGCACATTCTGGATGAATCCCATCTCAGAAAGCATAGCCTTCACCCCAGCAGGGTTACCGTCAACGAAGAGCAGGGAGAAGAGGTCGGTAAAGCGATGATGGATCTTACGAGCAGGATCATACTCACCACGCATCTGCAGACGGATCATCTTCGAGAATTCCTTCGGCATGGCATTGCCTATAACGCTAATCACGCCTACTGCGCCACAGCTGACCATCGGGAAAGTGAGGGAGTCGTCGCCAGAGATAACATCAAAGTCACGCGGTTTGTTCTTGATGATCTCATCCACCTGTTCCAGATTACCACTGGCTTCCTTGATGGCCACGATATTCTGACAGTCACGGGCCAGGCGAACCGTGGTCTCGGCCTTAAGATTCACCCCCGTTCGCCCTGGTACATTGTACAGCACAACGGGCAGGGGAGTTGCTGCGGCGATAGCCTTGAAATGCTGATAGAGTCCTTCCTGCGAAGGTTTGTTGTAATAAGGACAGACGCTAAGGATGCCGTTGACACCACGGAAGTCACCTGTCTGGAGTTCGCGCACCACCTCGGCAGTGTTGTTGCCGCCACAGCCCATAAGGATAGGCACACGACCACGCACCTTCTCCACAACAAGATCCTTTATCTTCTGCTTTTCCTCACGGCTCAGTGTTGGCGTCTCACCAGTAGTGGCAAGGATACAGAAGAAGTCTGCGCCATTGTCCAGCTGATAGTCAAGGAGCCGCATCAGCGCCTCATAATCTACAGTACCATCGTTCTTGAAAGGAGTAATCAGGGCAATTCCCAGCCCCTTGAAAATATTGTGTACCATACAATTTAATTTCAAATCGGCTGCAAAGGTACAATAATTAATTAAGAATTAAGAATTAAGAATTAAGAAAATGTCTGCCATCGAGCAAATTTTCCTAATTCTTAATTCTTCATGCAACTTTTATTCAGTCTTAAAAAGATCCTTGATGCCGCCAATGGATCCCAGCAGGTTGGTTGCCTCGTAAGGCAGATAGACGGTCTTGGTCTTGTCGCCCTCGGCCAGTTCCTGCATCATCTGGATATACTTCTGTGCCAGCAGATAGTTGGCAGGATTGGTCGACTTCCCTACGGCCTCGGTTATCAGTTCAATGGCCTTTGCCTCGGCCTCAGCCTTGCGGATACGGGCCTGAGCCTCACCCTCAGCCTCAAGGATAGCCTGCTCCTTAGCAGCCTGGGCCTTGTTGATAACGGCCGTCTTCTCACCCTCGGAAGCAAGAATCTCTGCCGCCTTCTGACCTTCGGAGGTAAGAATCTGTGCACGCTTGTTACGCTCGGCCTGCATCTGCTTTTCCATTGCAGTAAGAACTGAATCTGGAGGTGTGATATCCTGAAGCTCAACACGATTAACCTTTACGCCCCACTTGTCGGTAGCATCGTCGAGTACGGCAGAGAGCTTCTTGTTGATAGTGTCACGAGAGGTCAGTGTCTCGTCGAGCTCCAGCTCGCCGATGATGTTACGCAGCGTCGTCTGGGTGAGTTTCTCAATGGCGTTGGGCAGGTTGTTGATCTCATAGGTAGCCTTGAACGGGTCGACAATCTGGAAGTAGAGCAGGGCATTGATCTCCGTCTGCACATTATCTTTCGTGATCACGTTCTGCTTGGGGAAGTCGTAGACCTGTTCACGCAGGTCGATCGTGGTAGAATACTGGTAGCGCCCGTGGTTGAGTACGACGATCGACTTGGCACGGTCGATGAAGGGGATAATAACGTTAATACCGGGTTTAAGGGTGGCATAATACTTTCCCAGACGCTCCACGATCTTGGTCTCCGACTGTGGAATAATCACAAGTGCCATCTTTGCAAACAATATCACACAGATGACGATGGCAATAAGTACATAAGTCATAATGTCCATGAATTTAATGATTAGTGTTTAATTTTTAATGTTTAATGATTCTACGGTAATGATGGTGCTCTCGCGTCCGACGACACGGACATTCGCACCAACGGGGATGTCCACATCTTCATTAGTGACAGCCTTCCAGATATCCCCATCGATCTGTACTCGTCCGGAGCCGTTGGCCTTAATCGCCTCCACCACCCTGCCCTGGCGCCCCATCAGCGCATCGGCATTGCTCACCCTGCTGTCCCCGCCCTTTTGCAGATAGCGCTTGGCGAAGGGGCGCACCCAGAAGAGGCTGATGAGTGTGAACACGGCAAAGGCGACCAGCTGGAGATAGATGCCACCTCCCAAAGCTGCCGTGACGGCGGCGAAGGCAGCCCCGATGGAGAAGCAGATGATAAAGAAGTCGCCCGCCGTAAGCTCTAAAATCAGACAGGCGACGGCTACGACGGCCCACGTCTGCCATAAATGCTGTGCTAAATAGTCAATCATATCCTTTCCTTTTTTATTATAATGATAAATTATAGCGCAAAGGTAAACATTATTTCTGAATCAGCCAAATTTTTTGGCTCTCAATAGCTTCAAACAGAATCTTTGGCATGCAAATGTTTGCAAAATGCAATAAACAAGCGATTCCGACGTTATAATACCTGATGAATCATTCATTTGCAAGATATCTGTGCGTAGCTATAGCGGTGCTTTCGAGTATCGTGACACAAGCCGACGACTTCACGCTGAAGGGGAAAGTGATCGATGAGGAGGGGCAGGCACTTGAGTTGGTGACCGTATCCTGTCTGGCACAAGGGAAGGTGGCGATGACAAACCTCAAGGGCGAATTCTCCATCGACCTGCAGAGTGCCGACTCTGTGGAAGTAAGGTTCTCCATGGTAGGCTATGGAGTCAGGAAACGTATGTTCCGTCGTCCGAAGGGCAAGATGACCGTACAGATTGTGATGCATCCCTCTGAGGCACTGCAGGAGATCACCGTCACCGAGCGCAGACGGCAGACCTCACAGACAGAACAGCTCGACACGAAAGGCTTGCGTGAGAACCCCTCGGCATCAGGAAACGCCGTCGAGGAGCTCATTCAGCAGCAAGCCGGCGTGTCTACCCATAACGAACTGTCATCGCAATACAATGTCAGGGGCGGCAGCTTCGATGAAAACTCTGTTTACATCAACCAGGTGGAGATATATCGCCCGCTACTCGTCAGCAGCGGACAGCAGGAAGGACTCTCCATCATCAATCCCGACATGGTGGAGAGCATCGGCTTCTCCACAGGAGGATTTGCGGCGAAATATGGCGACAAAATGTCATCAGCACTCGATATCACCTATCGCAAGCCCAAGCGACTTGAGGCCACCCTCACCGCCTCACTCCTCGGAGCCAGCGGATACGTAGGCTACGGCAACAAGACTTTCGCCATGAGTCACGGCATACGGTATAAGACGAACAAGTACCTGTTGGGATCTCTTGAGACCAGTGGCGAATACAGGCCAAACTTCCTGGACTATCAGACATACATAAGTTACAGGCCCAACAAGAGATGGGAAATAGAAGCCATCGGCTACATCTCTGAAAACCACTACAACTTCACCCCCGAGACCCGAGAGACCTCCTTCGGCACCTACGCTGATGCGAAATCATTCCGTGTCTATTTCGATGGTCAGGAGAAGGACTTGTTCCGTACCTACTTCGGCACGGCATCCATCACCCGTTCCTTCGGAGACTCTACAAAGATAAAATTCCTGACATCAGCCTTTCACACCAAGGAGAAAGAGACCTATGACATCATGAGCCAATACTGGCTCGACGACTCCCAGTCGAGTGAGAGCCTTGGTGTGGGAACCTTCATGGAGCATGCCAGGAACTACCTGACGGCCGACGTGGTGAGCTTCAAGCTCATCGGCACCCATCGCACAAGACAGCACGACATTGAAGCCGGCATCACCTATAGGACTGAGCATATCAAGGAGACATCACGCGAATATGAGATGAGAGACTCCAGCGGCTACTCCATCCCACACACCGCAGACCGCCTTGACCTGATCTACACACTGTCTGCCAAGAACGACATCAAGAGCCATCGCATTGAGGCCTACATCCAAGACACCTATCATTTCAGTAAAGGAGACAATTTCTTCACACTGAACTATGGTGTCAGACTTGCCAACTGGTCGTTCAACAAAGAGACCATCGTCTCACCCAGAGCCTCACTGGCCCTTGTGCCCGCCTTCAACCACGACTTCACCTTCCGCTTCGCCACAGGACTGTATTATCAGGCCCCCTTCTATAAAGAGATGCGCGACACGGTGACACAAGACGCTATCACCCGCGCCGTTCTGAACGAGAACATCAAGAGCCAGCGCTCCCTGCAGTTCATCGCTGCCATGGACTACCGATTCAAGATGCTCAACCGCCCGTTCAGATTCTCTGCCGAGGCATACTTCAAGGCTTTATCAAACCTGATACCGTATAACATCCAGAACGTGAAGATTACCTACTTCGGCGAGAACCTCTGTTCCGGCTACAGCACTGGTCTCGACCTAAAGCTCTATGGCGAGTTTGTGCCAGGCACCGACTCCTGGCTGACATTCTCGGTGATGAGCACCCGACAGAAATACAACGGACAGTGGATTCCCACGCCGACAGACCAGCGATATGCCATCAACCTGCATTTTACAGACTATTTCCCTGGCACTGACCGCTGGAAGATGACCCTGCGCCTGGCCTTTGCCGACGGACTGCCCTTTGGTCCCCCGCACCGTGGACTCGAACAGCAACAGTTCCGAGCCCCGGCCTACAAACGTGCCGACATCGGAATGAGCTTCCGCGCACTCAAAGAGGGCAAGACCATCAAGAACATCTGGATAGGTGTAGACTGTCTGAACCTGTTCGGTATCTCCAACGTCAACAGCTACTACTGGGTTACCGATGTTACCAACCGCCAGTGGGCCGTACCAAACTATTTGACAGGAAGGCAAATAAACGGTAAAATCACCGTCGAACTGTGAAACTTGGTTAAATCATATCAATTTTTCGGCACATCATCCCAATATATAATGTAAAAACGTTATATTTGCAGCCGATAATTAGTTTAGTTTTTTAAGTTATGAAGTGTAAATATCAATTCCTTTTATCTGCGTTAATGCTTACAGCATGTACAGAGAAGATTGACTTTGAGGCCGCAAGGACTGAGGTTAATCAGGAATTAGTCAAAGCCAACGCAGAAACGACCCTCGGTGTCACAATCGACCCAAGTCAGACTTGGTCATCCATTCAGACGGGCAGCGTCACCATCTCGGCCGATGCCGACATGGACGACATCACAAAGGTGCAGATCCTGACGGAATCGCCATTCTTCAACGAAGAAGCTGTCGTACTCAACAGTATTGCAGCCAAGAAAGGCGATGTAGTCACACTCGTTTACGAGGCTCCGAACATCTACACCCGCTTGGTGGCAGCTTGTGTCAACAGCAACGGGTACTATTACGTGAAAGGTTTCAACATCGGCGACAGCCAAGTGAGCTTCGCCTCAAAGGCTTCGACAAGAGCGATGACCAGAGCTGACGGCGGCAATCCCGATGTCAGCGCCCTCAAACTGAAATATGCTGAATCGGAGGTGTCGCTCAATGCCCTCCGCACCATCAAGGCCAACGATGCCGTAGCCTCAGGCAACCAAGACCTGAGAGCAGAGGTGGCAAACGGTGGTATCGCCATCTGGGAGAATTCCGGCTGGGAGAACGACCGTCTGTGGAAAGTGGCAGAAGACAACCTGACGATAGGCGACTGGACCCTCGACAAAGGGCGCCGACAGCTGCAGCGCAAGATTGACGCCATCGACCCTGACGAGGCAGAGATGCTGAACGACATCTTCAAAAGATTCCTGGGACGTGGTGTCACCGGTACAAAGAAGCAAGACAACATGAGCTCCGTCCGCAACAGTGGTGTCATCTCCTCTACCAACAACCACCTGACCAGCGACGGCTCCCACCCGATCACCGTGATTCCGGTGCTGATGGCTTCAAATGAATACAAACAGTGTCAGCTGTATTATTATTACTACAAGCCCTCCGATATCCCATCCTCTATGTCGGAGCTGGACTATCTGAAAGCCATCCCCAAATTCAAGGCTTTCGAATGTTCCCATTCGGCAGGCAGCAACAGTAACGAGTTCTTCAACAACTACGAATACCTGTTGCCCTTCTATGGCGATCCCAACGAACTGATGGCAGCAACGGAATATCAGAATGTCATGTTTACGACTGACAACAAGCTCTATAGGTTCCGTAACGGCCAGCAGTTGAAGAATGAAGACTACTATCTGTCGTATCTCGGAAAAGTAGATAACAAGTCTGACAAGTTAGCAACAAAGTATGACGATAATGCAGATAACATTGCCAACCAGTTATGGCAGATCTTCAAGGATCCGAACGGCAAAGTCGTACTCTATAACGTAGGCTCACAGCAGTTCCTCTGCCCCGATGGCGCCTATGCCACGATATACAGCACAGACCTGGAGAAGGCAAAGAAAGGCGCCTACACGCTGGAGGATGCAGGCGACCACTGCTACATCTGGAAGGACAACAGCAAGTGTATAGGTACAGACCTCGGTGTGAAGGACAGCAAACGAGTATCAACGGATAAAAGCCTGGGCGACAACGATCGCGTAAAGTGGTACATGGAGGAATACACCGGCACCAAGGCGATCACGAAGAAAGCCGAATTAGCCTACGGGGCGGTAAAATACGAGAAGCACGCTGTCAGCGCCACCATCCCTGCTGGCTACAGGATTGGCTTCCTGCTGAGGAAGAACGGTGGAACGAATGTTTACCACACTACTGGCGGATGTCTCTACGGCGTGGGTGGTCTGAACACACAGATCAACAACTACGGCAACTTCCACAATGCCGTTCTGAACTATAGCATGGAAATCAACGATCCGCGAATTGCCATGTTCGGCGTCAACGGAAAGACGTTCCTGACATTTGAGGACGGTGTTGACTGTAACTTCAGCGATATCATCATTCAGATAGGTGGTACCACCAAACTGCCTGAGAAGAACAACATTGATGTAGAGCCTGAGCCTGATATCATCCCGGTAGCAAACCCGGCAAGCACAAGCGGCATAGCTTCTATCGAGCAGCCGCAGGAGCCTGAGGCAGCCGCCTACACCATGTGCTTCGAGGACCGTCCGGAGAAGGCTGACTACGACATGAACGACGTGGTGCTACAGGGTATCAGGATTGATGCCAATACCATCCAGATAGGTTTGGTGGCCTGTGGTGCTGAAGACCAGGTTGTGCTGCGTGGCTTAGAAGGTTCTAAATTGCTGAACAACCGAGAGATCCATGAGATTCTCCATATCCCCGAGGGGACCTTCGCCAACACAGTGAAGAACGGGCAGACACGACTCGTCATCTCAGAATTCATCACTACCGACAAGACCATCGAGGAATACATGCGAGGCATCTATATCGAGAACCAAACTACCGGTCAGTCCATCCGTACGCCGAATCAGGGAGATGCCCCGTCGGCTATCATCGTACCTCTGAACTTCAACTACCCGATGGAGGGTCAGAGCATCAAGTCGGCCTATCCCGAGTTCCTGGAATGGGCCCAGGACAAGAACACGAGAAAAGACTGGTACACCCTTGGCAACGCCTCTCTCATTTTCCCCAGTCTGTTTAAAAACTAAGGCATTATAATACAGTCAAGAAAACAATGAGATTGTCGCTCGTATTTGAGCGGCAATCTTATTATTTTGTATAAAAAAGGCAAAAAAAACAAAGTATTATGCAGATTCTGCCACGAATTGCGTACCTTTGCACAACATTTTTAATAATATATATTATTTTAATTCATATATCGACATGAAGATTTCCCACATTGAGCATCTGGGCATCGCTGTCCAGAGCATCGAAGAGAGCCTGCCGTTTTTCACCGACGTGCTGGGCTTAGAGTGTTATGCAACAGAAGTAGTAGAGGACCAGAAAGTGAAGACAGCCTTCCTTCGTTGTGGCGAGGTAAAGCTGGAGCTGCTCGAGCCTACATCTCCTGAGAGCACCATCCAGAAATGGATCGACAAGGGCAACAAGGGTGTTCACCATGTGGCCTTCTGCATCGAGGACGGTGTAGCCAATGCCCTGGCCGAGGTCAGCGAGAAGGGTGTGCGCCTCATCGACCAGGCTCCCCGCAAGGGTGCCGAGGGTCTGAACATCGCCTTCCTGCACCCGAAGTCTACTGCCGGCGTGCTGACCGAACTCTGCGAGCACCCGGAGTAAGGAATAAAATATAAAAAGGTAAAAAGGTAAAAAAGTAAAAAACATAAAAGCAATGTCAAAGCAATTAGAAAAGATCAAGCAACTCATCGAGAAGCGCGAACAGGCCCGTCTCGGTGGTGGTGAGAAAGCGATTCAGAAGCAGCACGACCGTGGCAAGTACACAGCCCGTGAGCGCATCGAGATGCTGCTCGACGAGGGTTCGTTCGAGGAGTACGACATGTTCAAGGAGCACCGCTGTCATAACTTCGGCATGGAGAAGAAGCAGTTCCTCGGCGACGGCGTCGTAGCCGGAAGCGGTACCATCGACGGCCGCCTGGTGTTCGTCTTCGCACAGGACTTCACCGTTCATGCCGGTTCTCTCTCTGAGACCATGAGCCAGAAGATCTGCAAGGTGATGGACATGGCCATGAAGATGGGCGCCCCCGTCATCGGCATCAACGACTCGGGCGGTGCCCGTATCCAGGAGGGTATCAACGCCCTGGCAGGCTACGCCGAGATCTTCGAGCGTAACATCCTCGCCTCGGGTGTCATCCCCCAGATCTCAGGCATCTTCGGCCCCTGCGCCGGCGGTGCCGTCTACTCCCCCGCCCTCACCGACTTCACGCTGATGATGGAGAACACGTCGTATATGTTCCTCACCGGCCCGAAGGTGGTGAAGACCGTCACTGGCGAGGATATCGACCAGGAGCACCTCGGCGGTGCCAGCGTACACGCCACGAAGTCGGGTGTGACCCACTTCACCGCTGCTACTGAGGAGGAGGGCCTGCAGATGCTGAAGACCCTGCTGAGCTACATCCCCTCGAACAACATGGAGACCGCTCCCTTCAAGCCCACTCAGGATCCTATCAACCGTATGGAGGACAGCCTGAACGAGATCATCCCCGAGAACCCCAACGAGGCTTACGACATGTATAAGGTCATTGGAGCCATCACCGACGACGGCGAGTTCTTCGAGGTGCAGCCCAAGTTCGCCAAGAACATCATCGTGGGCTTTGCCCGCTTCAACGGCCAGAGCGTAGGTATCGTGGCCAACCAGCCCACCTGCTATGCTGGTGTGCTCGACGTGAACGCCTCTCGCAAGGGTGCCCGTTTCGTACGTTTCTGCGACGCCTTCAATATTCCTATCGTCTCGCTCGTCGACGTGCCCGGATTCCTGCCCGGCACGGGTCAGGAGTACAACGCCGTCATCCTGCACGGTGCCCAGTTGCTCTACGCCTACGGTGAGGCTACGGTGCCCAAGATCACCGTCACCCTGCGCAAGTCGTATGGCGGTAGCCACATCGTGATGGGCTCCAAGCAACTCCACACCGACCTGAACTACGCATGGCCTTCTGCCGAGATCGCCGTGATGGGTGCCAGCGGTGCTGCTGCCGTGCTCTATGCCAAGGAGGCCAAGGCCAAGAAGGAGGCCGGCGAGGACGTGAAGGCCTTCATCGCCGAGAAGGAGGACGAGTACAACGAGCTCTTCGCCAACCCGTATCAGGCCGCCAAGTACGGCTACATCGACGATGTGATCGAGCCTCGCAACACCCGCTTCCGCATCTGCCGCGGACTGGCACAGCTCGCCACCAAGCGCGACGCCCTGCCCGCCAAGAAGCACGGTAACATCCCGATGTAATGTTTATTGTTTACAGTTTATAGTTTACAGTTTACATAATGAACAACGAAGTATATGCAGCCATTGCCTTGGCGCTCCACGAGCACTTAGGCAATAACGTTCACGATGCAGAGCCGGGCATCATCACTATCAGTGCCCACCACACGCAGTGGAACGGCTATGCACAGACATTCACACAACATCCCTAACTCACAATCAGCGTATGAAAGAATATAAGTATACAATCAACGGTAACAAATACGAGGTGGTCATCAGCGACATCACAGACAATATCGCCACCCTGACAGTAAACGGTGAAAAATATACTGTAGAAATGGAGAAGCAGGCCGAGCCTGAGAAGAAGAAGCCCGTGGTGAGGCCCGCCGCTGCCGCTGCTTCGAGCGACAGTGCCCCCGCCGCCAGCAAGGCTGGTGCCAACATGGCTGGCGCCGTGAAGGCACCGCTGCCCGGTGTCATCACCGACATCCTGGTGGCCGTGGGCGACGAGGTGAAGGCTGGCGACAACGTCATCGTGCTCGAGGCGATGAAGATGGCCAACAACCTGGCCGCCGAGAAAGACGGCAAGGTGACAGCCATCTGCGTGAAGATTGGTGAGAGCGTGATGGAAGACGCCCCGCTGGTTGTGATCGAATAACCAACGGCAAGGTCCATATAATAGAACGGCCGCGCACTTGCTGAGTGCGCGGCCGTTTTATTATTGTTTCTGCTGGCGCGGGTGGCGCGGTCCTTTGTCACGGCGCTCCTTCATGTCAGCCTGATACTTCTTGAACTGCTCGGGCGTCATAATCTTCTGCAGCTCCGCCTCGTAAGCCTTCATCGTCTCTTCCATTTCCTTGCGGTGCTCCTGACGGTCGCCCTTGGGAGGCTCAGGGCGCTCACCCTTCTTGTCGCCCTTCGGCGGTTCGGGACGCTGGCCTTTCATGTCACCCTTCGGAGGTTCCGGGCGCTGGCCCCTCATGCCGTGAGGCCCGTGATGGCCGCGATGGCGGGGCTCCATCTTGTCTGCGTACTTCGTGTTAAGCTCCAGCAGCTGCTTGGCCTGCTTGTCGTTCAGCTGATAGTCCTTCACCAGGCGGTCCGTGCGGTGTTTCACCATCTCCTGCTTGCGGTTGCCGTCGTCCTTCGGCTGCCGTCCGTTCGTGTCTTGTGCGATGGCTGCCGTACTTACCACGACGGCTGCCAAGAGTGTCATCATCATCTTTTTCATTGCGTTACAATCATTTTAAATGTTATACATGTTTATATATTCTCTTTCGTTCGAACTGACTATTTGACTCTTCACCGCCAGCAAAGTTTAATCCCCCACCCCCTCCTTTCAGCCAACGGCCCGATTTCTTCAGCGAATCCATGAAATACCCATAACGGACTGAGCGGACTTATGCTCACGTACCAACTTCGCCTCTACCGAACCACCAGCTGATAGCAAGATTGTCACAATGGAAATACGCTACAGAAAGTTATAACACAATATTTTGCTGCCCCATCTGCCCCTTTTGTTGTTAAGACTCTGGAATACAGGAATATAGCAGGGGTAGTATGTGCTGTTTTTGCTGCCCCTTTGCTACCCCATGCTGCCCCTTGAAAATTTCTTGTCTATCGTTTGCCTATAGGCGAACGATCGTTTGAGTATAGCCGAACGATTGTTTGAGTATAGGCAAACGATGGTAAGGATAGGGTAAAACCCCTGTGGAAATAGGCCTTTACCCCTATAAGAAGTATCTACTCTCCCTGTAAGCAATGCCTCCCAACAACGTTAGGAGGCATCTGCAACAACATCAAGAGGCATCAGCAACGACATCATAATCTGTCCCACTCATGATAATAAAAATGCCTCCCAACACCGTTGGGAGGGGCAGAAGGGGTAGCACAGGGGCAGCAAAAGTAGCACATACTGCCCCTGCTATATTCTTGTATTCCAAAGGCTTAACCCCAAAAGGGGCAGAAGGGGTAGCAAAATTCACGCGAATAAAATACACAATATTCAATAGGAACAGCTTTAGCATCACCTCTTTCGGGCGGAGGTCTCGCGGATGACGACCTTTTGGGGAACGATCTCTCGGTATATCTTGCGGTCGCCGCCGATATTCTTCAGCAGCAGGCGACAGGCCGTCTGGCCCATGAGGCGCGACTGATCCTCGATGGCAGAGAGCTTGGGGGTGACATACTTGGCATGGACATCGTCTGTGAATCCGATGAGGGCGACGTCGCCGGGGATATGGAGCCCTAACTGCTTGATGGCGGTGAAGGCGGCGAAGGTAATGATATCGTTGAAGGCGAGGATGGCATCGGGACGGTCGTCACGCTGCAACAGGCGGGTGGCAGCATCGAGGGCCCACTCGTAGTCGATACGCTCGCAGACCACGAGCTCGCGCTCGATGGGGATGCGGTTCTCGCGCAGGGCCTCGAGATAGCCATGCTTGCGGCGGCGCACCATGTCGAGGTGGTTGGGGCCGCCAATGAAGGCGATGCGGCGGCTGCCTGTATCGATGAGGTGCTGGGTAGCCTCCTGGGCAGCGACATCACCGTTGGCCGTAACGCTGGAGAAGAGCTCTGGCAGACAGGTACGCCCGAAGAACACAAGGGGGATGTCCATCTGGGAAATCTCCTCGAAGTGGCTATAGTCGGTGGTGTTCTGCGACAGACAGGCGATGATGCCCTCCACATGGAGGCTGATGAAGTTGTCGACGGCCCTCACCTCGGCCTCGCGCTGCTCATGGGTGTTGGCACTGATAACACTGTAGCCGCTCTTGGCAGCCTCTTCTTCGATGCCATCGAGCACGGCGGCATAATAGTGCGTGACAAGATTGGGCACGACGACGCCAATGACACGGGGCGCCTCTTTGCGAAGACTCTGGGCAAAGGGGTTCGGACGGTAGTTCAGCCGACGGGCCAGCTCCTTGACGCGCTGCTGCATCTCCTGTCCGATTTCAGGCGAACTGCGAAGGGCCCGGCTGACGGTTGCTATACTCACACCAAGCTCCTTGGCGAGGTCTTTCAAAGATATACGACGTTTACCAGTTGCCATGTTCAACTATCAATTTATGATTTACGATTGCAAAAGTACGAAAATTATCGGAACGACGCAAACGTTTACGTGATTTTTTTACTTCATTATATAGATTATATGAGAAAAAGTATGTACCTTTGCACCAGCAAAACAGAATGAGTAATGAATAGTTGATAATAAGTTAGTTAGAAAATTTTGCCAAGACTGTCGTGATGACACTCTTGGCTTTTTTTTATATGTAATACTCCGCCGAATCGACGAGACCGGCACGAAGGGCGTACTTGGTGGCTTCGTGGACGGTGTTCACGCCCAACTTCCTGAAGATATTCTTGCGATGCGTGTTGACGGTATGGAAGCTGGAGAAGCGCTTCTGGGCAATCTCCCGGGTAGTCATGCCGAGGGCGATATCCTTCAGGATCTCCGTCTCGGTGCGGGTGAGGCAGACATCCTCGGCCATACGGTCCTGAGCCGGCGAGAGCAGGATCTCTGCCATCCGCTGACAGATGAAGCGCTGACCACGGGCGGCATAGCGCAGACAGTCGCGTATCTCGGAGAGGGGCGAGTCTTTGAGCAGCACGCTCACGGGCGGCGTCAGGGCAATGGCCCGACGCACGAAGTCTGACGACAGGTCGAAGCTGAACAGGATCCACCTTGCCCGTGGGAAGCGCTCGTGCAGGATCTCCAGCTCTTCGAAATCGTTGATATCGAAAAGGGTGTAGTCGAGCACCACCATCGCATCGCCATACTGCTTCAGCTGCTCTATCAGCTCTGTCTTGTCAGCAGTCTGGCGGTATGTCTGCTCGCCAAGGCTGTCGCAGACATGCATCATCCCCACCCTCGTGATATCCTGATTATCAGCTAATATGACCATCTGTAAACCGTAAACTGTAAACTGTAAACCGTAAACCGTAAACTGTAAACCGTAAACCGTAAACTGTAAACCGTAAACTGTAAACCGTAAACAAGATCAATCAATCTCCTCGTCAGCCTCGTAGCCGCCCATCTCGCGGATGGCGTTCTTCAGCATGGTGTACTGCTGATAGAGATTGTTGACGGCCTCCTCACCCTGCGTATAGTCGTACATCGGCGACTTGAGGAAGAAACTGAGGAACCGCTGGATGCCATAGCGCCCGGCACGGGCTGCCAAGTCGGAGAGCAGGCAGAGGTCGAGGCAAAGCGGGGCAGCGAGGATGGAGTCGCGACAGAGGAAGTTGATCTTCACCTGCATCGGATAGCCCATCCAGCCAAAGATGTCGATATTGTCCCATCCCTCCTTGTTGTCGTTACGAGGGGGATAGTAGTTGATGCGCACCTTATGATAGTACTGATTGTCCTCATCGTTGCCATGGCCGTAGAGGTCGGGCTGCACGTCGGGCTTGAGGATGGTCTCCAGCGTAGAGAGTTTCGACACCTCCTTGGTACGGAAGTTCTCAGGCTCGTCGAGCACAAGGCCGTCGCGGTTGCCGAGGATATTGGTGGAGAACCAGCCGGAGAGTCCGAGACAACGAGTGCCGATGATGGGTGCGAAGCCAGACTTGACAAGCGTCTGACCCGTCTTGAAGTCCTTGCCAGCGATGGGTTGGCGCATCTTCTCTGCCAGCTCCCACATGGCCGGGATGTCGACCGTGGTATTCGGGGCACCCATGATGAAGGGCACACCCTCGGAGAGGGCGGCATAGGCATAGCACATCGAGGGAGCGACATGCTGACGGTCGTCGGCCTTCATGGCAGCCTCGAGATCAGCCAGGTGATAATGCACACTCTTCTCGACAGGCACATAGATCTCTGTAGAAGCGGCCCAGAGCACCACCATCCGGCTGCAGCCCTTCTCGCTCTTGAACTGCCGGATGTCTTCGCGAAGCAGTTCCACCATCTCCCACCTCGTTGGTATTGAGCTTTGAGCGTTGAGCTTTGAGCATTTTACATTGTCGCCGTTGAGCCGCTTGGCATAGTTATGGTCGAAGGCGGCCTTCATGGGCACAATCTGTTCGAGTTCGTCACGCACAGGCTCGATATCCTTCTCTTTCAGCACCTCGGCATAGACGGCAGACTGATAGGCATTCTGCGGATAGACATCCCAACAGCCAAAGACGATATCGTCGAGACTGGCCAAGGGCACGATATCAGCATACTTCAGATACTGCTTGGATGCGCCTCGCCCTACGCGGATCTTATCATATTGGGTCATAGAGCCCACAGGTTTCGTCAGTCCCTTGCGAGTCATCAATACTCCCGTCATAAACGTCGTGGCAACGGCTCCGTTGCCAACTACCAGAATGCCCAGCTTACCTACGGCTGGTTTAACGCTTGTTTGATTCATTTCTTATCTTGTTTTAATCATTTCCAATAATTCATCGAGCGAGTCGATTGTCTCACAAAAGGGACACTCTCTATTCTGAGAATCAGATGTCCAGCCCTCGCCCCGTAGCCAGACGGTGTGACAGCCGGCCTCATGGGCAGGCATGATGTCTTTCTCCAGGCTGTCGCCCACTACCGTCACTTCCGCTGGAGTCAAATGCATCGCCTCGACACCAAGGGTGAAGATGCGAGGGTCGGGTTTGCGGACACCCACCACGGCAGACTCGATGACAGCACAGAACAGCTGATCGAGGCCAAACTCGCGAAGCACAACATGCAGATTGCCATAGAAGTTGCTGACAAGCGCTAAGGGCACCTGCGCCTTCAGTTGCAGCAAGACATCACGGCTGCGGGCCGTCTGCTCTCTGGTACTGGCATAGAGGTCTTCTAACAGCGGGGAGAGATAAGCGGTGAGCGGTGAGCGGTGAGAAAGACCACCTAAATAATCCAACTGTAGACGGAGTTTCGTTTCCAGGGTTGTCCGGAAAGTGTCTGTTGGCATGATGATGCGCTGGCTGCCAAGCGTACGCTCTGCATAGACATAAGCCTCACGGAAATGGGCTTCGCTTACAGGCACATGATGCCGCTCATAGGCATGCCACAATGCCCGTCCCCAGTGCTGTCCGCCCGTGTCGAGCGTTGCACCATAGTCAAAGATATAGCCAGCCGTCATACTTTCAGATACGCTCGATATAAACTGTCACACAGCCGTTCGTGAGAACGGTGCATGTACGCGTACATTATATTTAATATAATAACCTCTACTAACAGATATACCCACGGACAGTCGAGCAGACACGTCACGTAGATGGTGATGGCACGGACATTGAATGTGAGCATATTGGTGTACTTCATCAGCGGCAGACTACCTGCCCTGAAAGCATCGCGCAAGTCGTGAGGCATATCGGCAGCATCGGGCCAGCGCGACTTCACCTCGCGGAAGAAGGCCTGAAAGCGAGGTGTACGGTGCTCCTGGCTCTGACAGTAGTTGGCATAGTTATAGCGGAAGAGCCGCTCAAACCATTTCGAACTTGGCAGATTGTCGAAGATCTGCCGCTGCTGCGCACTGTTATCGAGTTCGCTACCTTCCTTCCCCAAGAGGAAATACAGATGTATCTGACGGTAGTAGTCGGCCAGCGAACTCTGCGGGGCATGGCACAAGAATCCGGCGACGGCAGCCAGCATGAAACCCCAGATGCCCCACTGCATGGAAGTCCCTGGAATCGTCTGCGGCCAAAGTCGCACGACGATACCCACATAGATGCAGAAGAACCACACATCACCTGAAAAACCGTCGAGCACACGCCCCAAGAGCGTCTTCTTACCCGAAAGGCGGGCCATCTGGCCGTCGGTAGAGTCGCAGAAGTTGGCGAGCATCAGTAAAGCCACGCCATAAAGGTTATGCAGGAGGTCGGTATAATGGAACATCCATCCTGCAGCCGCTCCGAAGAAGAACGACACGATGGTAATGACATTCGGATGAATGCCGAGCCTGTTCCACAACAGAGCAAAGACAAGGCCGATGGGGCGCGTAAACCACACGTCGAGCCACTCCTCTGTATCGTCAGACTTGAATGAAACCCTCAATAACTCCTTAAATGTTGCCACAACTACTATATACTTATTTACTATTTATTACTAACTCGGCGATGGCATCGGCAGCCTCTTCAAGACAGCGTGAGAAACTCGGCCAGTCGTTGAAATCGATCAGACAGAACGAGCCGTCGGCCCTGACAATAGCATCACCGCCATAGACACAAACGCCAACTGCCGCTGCCAGCCGCTGTACATCGCGCTGTAAGGCCTCGACGGAGAACGGGAAATGACAGGACGGGCCATTGCGACGCTCATCACCGAACTTGCTCTGACCATCGTCCGTGGGATAGTACCAACGGAAGAAGTCACCCTGCCCCACCCCGTAGAACTTTACCAAGTCGCCCTTGACATGAGCACTCACGGTGTAGTCGATAATGCCTCGCTGGCGCATTGCCAAGATGGCAGTCTGCAGCTGTGCCTTGTCTGGCACGAAGACCACATCCGCTGCCGTCTGGGCTGCCGCATCACCCCGCTTCAGCCAGTAACCGTCAGGGCCTTCCTTTGGGGCGGCAGCGATGTCGATACGCTCCATGACGGCATTGAGATAACTCCTCGAACAGTTCGAGATACTCTCGGGCGAATTTATGCATCTGACGCCAAACGACTTCAGCCAGTTAAGCGTCTCAGGGCCGCGGGCCATCGTGAGAATGAAGTCCGGAGACGCCATCGGCTCCATGTGGGCCGGGCGGTGCTGGAACTCCAGTCTGTCCTCACTCAGCAGACAGACCTCATTGCCCAGCCGTTGCAGCCTGTGGATGACTGCCTCGAAGATCGCCTTGTCGCGCTCCACAGCGTTTGGCGAAAATCGCACCGCTCTGCTGACTGCCAGTATCCTCATCCTCGCAAGAAAGTCTCTGCTTTTTGAATATCACTGACGTGATCGATGTCGAGTACCTTCGAAAACGGCCATGCCTTCAGACGATAGCCATCACGCAGGAGTGCCCTCTGAAAGTTCCGCATACGCTGCTCGCCACGCTCCACGCAGTCTTGGAGTGTGGTCAGCGAACGAGGTGTCAAGCCATAGATACCCGCACTGACATATCGCGGACTGTCACACTGGTCAAGAAAAGCTGATATCCACAAGTCGTCAGCAGTGCTGACATAGAGCGGCTTCTCATCGTCGATGAAATCAGAAACGCCCATCATTCCATCAATGGTACCTGCTTCAAGAAGTGCGCCAAAGGTCTGTACGAAAACCTTAAACTCCTCCTCACGGAAGATCGTGTCGACGGTAGTGAGCACAAAAGGGCTGTCGCCGAGCCACCGCCTCAGTTCCCACATGCTATGCATGGAACTGGGAGTAGACTTCACGACCAGCCTCAGCGGAAGACGATACTTCTGCTGGACAGCCTGAAGATGAGTCCTGACCGCAGCCATCTGTTCATTACAGATGACTGTTACCTCTGAAGCTCCTTGAGCCTCAAAGATTCTCAGCAGTCTGTCGACCAGCCTCTCACCACTCACCTCTATCAGAGGCTTTGGTATCGTAATGCCTTCATTTGCCAGCCGCGAGCCTTCGCCCGCGGCAATCACTGCATATTTCATCCGGTTTCCCTAACGGTTTACCTTAATAATTCGGCAAAAGTAGTCATTTATTATGAGAAACCGAAACATTTTAATATATTTTATCGATTATTATTTCACTGTCAGGCGATGATACTCTATCTCACCCGAGCCAGACTTCTGCTGTGTAAACTTTTTAACGGTACCATTCAGGGAAATATCCCCCGAACCACGCAACTCACAATCGACGCTGCCACAGCCTTCCTTGAAATTTGCATCGATGTCGCCAGACCCCTTCAGAGACAGCTTCGTATCCTTGACATTTGTCAGCCCCAGGGAAACGTCGCCCGATCCGACAAGCGTGGCAGCTACGGCTATGGCATCCAGATTCCCGATAGACACATCACCAGATCCGATCAGCTGCAGTTCACAGCGGTCACAGATTATATCTTTTATTTCAATATCGCCTGAACCCCGAAGTGTGACGTCCATCCTATCGCTATCGATACGGCCTTTGGCTTCGAAGTCACCTGACCCGTTCAAACGGATCCCCGTCAGATCAGGCGATGCCACATAAACGACAAGCTCGTCATCGCTTCCATAGGAGATGTTTACCAGATTTATTTTCCCACGGTTACGGATAGCAAGGGTCTTATCGTGTACTTCGGTAAGGATATCGTCAACAGCCTCCTGCGGTCCCTCTACCCGGACAGAGAAACTATCGGCCTGAACATAACAGACACGAGGACTACCATTAATCTCAATTTCCTCAAAACCATTCAGATGCCTGTCTTCAGACACCGTCGGCCCTGAAAGGATAGTACTTGACTTACATGCACTCATACAGGATGTCATCCCCATCACTACTGCAAGTATAATAATACCTGCCGTCAACACACGATTTTGTTTTTTCATCTTTTTCATCATTCTTCAATTTTAGTTTCCTTTTCTACTCGTTAGACGATGTCAACAGAAGAAAAGTTGCAAAAGGAACTAAAAACTATGCCAAAGGCAGGTCTACCCAGAACGTAGAGCCCTTGCCCACCTCTGACTCTACCCCCATCTTACCGCCAAGGCTCTGCGCATGCGACTTTGCCACAGAGAGTCCAAGGCCGGTACCAGGAATATACTCATCCAGTTTGACAAAGCGCTCAAAAATACGTTGCTGGTCTGTCGCGGCTATTCCCTTTCCGGTATCAGTCACCCAAATATGGACATGGTTGTTCTCTTTCAGGTCGTAACCAACGCCGATGCTTCCCACTGTAGTAAACTTCACGGCGTTCTGTATCAGATTATCAATCAACTCAACCAGTTTGTCACGGTCGCTCTCAATCAGCAGTTGGTCCATGGCGCAATGGAGTGTCATAGGCACATTGGTAGTAGGCTGATAGGTGTCAATCATCTGCTGGAGCAGTTTATTCAAGTCGACACGAGCCATTAACAGGCTCTTTGCACCAGCTTCTATCTTCGACATGCTGACCAGCCCGTCGATGATATGCAACAGTTTTTGGTTATTACTCTGGATCTCCGCAATAAGTTGGTTGCGCTCCTCCTCGCCCTGCACCACCGGCAACAGGTCGGCGAAGCCAACGATAGCATTCAGCGGCGTACGGATCTCGTGACCCATATTGGCCAAGAAGGCCGTCTTCAGCCTGTCACTCTCCTCCGCCTTGTTCCTGGCTGCAACGAGTGATGCCATCAACTCCTTACGCTCATCTATCCGCTGAGACGTTCCAACAATTTTTGTCGGTTTACCATCAGCATCGCGTTCTACAATGGTTGCATAGCTTTCTTCCCAGTAAGATGTCCCAGAAAGCTTGTCTAACACTTGATACTCTTGATGATATAAATCGGTCTTACCCTCACAGATATCATTGAAAGCCCTGGTCACATGGTCCACATCGGCAGAAACGAGAGTAGCCAACGTATCATGAATACTCTCATCGGCAGCAGGCACATAATTGTTATGGCCATCACGATAGTCTTTCTCAAAGAAGAATTTCTTGGTCTCTGCATCAAAGCGCCACACGGCAATTTTCATGGCTTTTAGGATAAAGTCATATTCTACGTTGCCTTTCCTAATCTTGTCAAGTTCATCCAACTCGTCCTTCAACCTATTCCCTGTACGCCGCTGAACAAAGATCAATACAAGCAGGAAAATCAGTAGCAGTAAACCGATTCCCCATTGAAGGACAATCATCCACATACTCTCTGTATGAGCATATAACAACAGACTGGTCATAACTGTCATATTTGCCACAAAAGTACAAAATTAATTTGAAACATATCACATATCATGATGAATTTTAGAAAAAAGCAACGTTTTTTATTTGATTAACAGTCAAAAACGTTGTTTTTTGGCCAACTTATATTATCTTTGCACACAGAATTCCACACATTGTCCGTTCCAAGCGGACATGCAAGAAGCACTATTAATGGAACAGAATTTTGAATTGATCGCCAAAACGTTTATGGGGCTGGAACCTGTACTGGCGAAAGAGCTGACCCAACTGGGGGCTAATGATGTAAAGATAGGTAGACGAATGGTATCGTTTACAGGTAACAAGGAATTGATGTATCGTGCCAACTTTCAATTGCACACCGCCATCAGGATCCTGAAACCCATCCGCCATTTCAAGGCACAGAGCGCGGATGACGTCTACGAGGAAATCAAGAAAATTGACTGGACAACATATCTGGACGACGACAAGACCTTTGCCGTCGACTCGGTGGTATTCTCTGAGGAGTTCCGTCATTCGAAGTTCGTGTCATACAAAGTGAAGGATGCCATCGTCGATCAGTTCCGTGAGAAGACAGGCAAACGGCCCAACATCTCCGTAGCTAACCCCGACCTTCGCCTTAACATGCACATTGCCGAAGACCAATGCACCCTGAGTCTTGACTCAAGCGGTGAGTCTCTCCACCGGCGCGGTTACCGTCAGGAGAGTGTCGAGGCACCTCTGAACGAAGTCCTCGCCGCTGGCATGATTCTCCTGTCGGGCTGGCAAGGTGACACAGACTTCATCGATCCGATGTGCGGCTCGGGCACTATCCTCATTGAGGCGGCCCTCATCGCCAAGAACATGGCGCCAGGCCTGTTCCGCAAAGAATATGCCTTTGAGAAGTGGCCCGACTTTGATGCCGACCTCTTCGATGATATCTACAATGATGAAAGTCTGGAACGAGAGTTCAATCATCACATCTATGGCTATGATGTTGACATAAAGGCTGTTAACACCGCCCTTCTGAACGTGAAAGCTGCTGGATTGTCTAATGTAATCACTGTTAGTCAGCAAGATTTCAAAGACTTCAGCCAACCTGCCAACAAAAGCATTATCATCACCAATCCTCCTTATGGCGAGCGCATCTCGACCCCCGACCTGTTAGGAACCTATAAGATGATTGGCGAGCGACTGAAGCATGAGTTCAAAGGTAACGATGCGTGGATATTATCCTATCGTGAGGAGTGTTTCGAGCAGATCGGCCTTAAACCCAGCATTAAGATTCCTCTTTATAATGGCAGTCTGGAGTGTGAGTTCCGCAGATATCAGATGTTCGACGGCAAGTTGAAGGACTTCCGTCATGATGGCGGCATTGTGAAGACCGACGATGAAAAGCAGCAGATGGCTCAAAAGCACCGCTTCAAGAAAGAGCGTGAGTTCAAGCAGCGCCTTGAAGAAGCAGAGCAGAACGAGGAAGGCGACATTCGCAGTTTCACCTTCCACCGTCATGAGTTAAGCGACCGCAAGCCCCGGAATGAGCGGAGGAATCGCGACGATGGGGATGAAAGGAGAGGCCGTGATGATAAGAAATTCAGAAGAGACAAGAAAGATCGCTTCGACAGAGGTGGAAAGAACCCTAAGACAAGAGGGAAAGGATACGACAAAAAGAATAGGAGGTTTGACGATGACGAAGATTAATGTCCTTTTAGCATCCCTGATTATGGCTACCCTCTCCACCCCACTGTCTGCCCAAGACAAACTCTTCACCCTCGAAGACCTGAACTTTGGCGGCACGAATTACCACAACATGCAGCCTAAAAACATGTGGCTCACATGGTGGGGAGACCAACTGATTCAGACCGATGTGGAAGCCTGCTACACCATTGATGTCAAAACAGGCAAGAAAACAACGCTCTTCACACTCGACGAAATCAACAAATGGGCTGAAAGCGATGATCTGAAATATGTGCGCCATCTGATGAATGCCACCTTCCCTTATCCAGACAAACCTGTCGTACAGGTAGGAAACCGCAAGGCAGTCATTCATGTGGATTTCAAACAGAAGAAGGTGGTCTGGCAGGACAGCATCTCGGAACAGACGGCCAACGACTGGAATGCAGCATCCAAGGCTACGGCCTATGTAGCAAACAACCAGCTCTTCGTTGTGGATGCTGAAGGACAGAAGCACCAACTCTCTACCGATGGCTCTCGGGAGATTGTCTATGGGCAGTCCGTCCACCGCAACGAGTTCGGCATCGAGAAAGGCACGTTTTGGAGTCCCAGCGGTCAGCGCCTAGCCTTCTATCGCATGGACCAAAGCATGGTGACAGACTACCCTCAGGTGGACGTCTTCCCCCGCAGCGCCTCCTATGAACCCGACAAATATCCCATGGCAGGCATGACAAGCCATCAGGTGACCGTCGGTGTCTATGACCTACAGACAGATAAGACTATCTATCTGAAGGCAGGTGATCCAACAGACCGCTATTTCACCAACATCGCCTGGAGTCCAGACAGCAAGACCATTTATATGTTTGAGTTGAACAGGGCCCAGAACGACTGCCGGCTGGTATCCTACGATGCCGTGACGGGTGAGAAATTGGCAGAGTTATACCAAGAGACCAGCGACAAGTACGTGGAGCCCCTCAACCCTATTCTGTTCCTGCCGTGGGACGGCAATTTCTTCATCCGCCAAAGTCAGGAAGACGGCTATAACCACCTCTACCTCCATAACAGCAAGGGTGACAAGATTCGTCAGCTCACCACCGGACCTTGGGTGGTTCTGGAGGTCCTGGGATTCAACAAGAAGCAGAAGACCGTCATCATCAAAGCCAACAAAGAGCATCCCCTTCAGCACCGCCTTTATAGCGTCAACATGAAAGGGGAAATCAAGCAACTGGACATCGCCGACGGTGTTCATAATGGCATGTTGTCACCCTCTGGGAATCTCCTTGTCGACAGATTTTCCACACCGACGAGATCACGAGTCATTGATGTCATAGACATCAGCCAGAAGAATCCACGCCATACAAACCTTCTTGAGGCCGACGACCCCTGGACAGGCTACCAACAGCCCATCTTTGAATGTGGCAGCATCAAAGCAGCAGACGGTGTCACTGACTTATATTATAGAATGGTGAAGCCATCAGACTTCAATCCAAAGAAAAAGTATCCTACGGTCATCTACGTCTATGGCGGGCCCCATGCCAACAACATCCAGGCATCTTGGCACTGGGCCTCTCGCAGCTGGGAGACCTACATGGCCCAGAAGGGTTACATCATCTTTATTCTCGACAACCGTGGCAGCCAATATCGTGGACGCGACTTTGAGCAGGCCACATTCCATCAACTTGGCCAGATTGAGATGCAGGATCAGATGAAAGGCGTAGACTATCTGCGCACCCTGCCTTATATTGACATGTCTCGTCTTGGTGTCCACGGCTGGAGCTATGGCGGCTATATGACCATCTCGCTGATGACCAACTATCCCGATGTCTTCAAAGTGGGTGTGGCCGGTGGACCTGTCATCGACTGGAAATGGTATGAGGTGATGTACGGAGAGCGCTATATGGGTACCCCGGAGAGCAACCCCGACGGCTACGCCAAGACCACCCTCCTGGCCAAGGCCAAGGACCTGAAAGGCAAGCTGCAGATCATCACCGGCTACAACGATAATACCGTAGTGCCACAGCACTGTCTGTCGTTCCTCGACGCCTGCATCAAAGCTGGTACCCAACCCGACTTCTTCGCTTATCCCGGTGAGGAGCACAATATGCGTGGTCATGCCAGTGTTCATCTCCATGAGCGCATCACCCAGTATTTCGAAGACTATTTAAAATAAAAATGTAAATCTGTAAATCGTTAATAGAATATGAAGATATTATTGTTAGGCAGTGGTGGTCGTGAGCACGCCCTGGCTTGGAAAATCGCCCAAAGCAGCAAATGTGAGAAACTCTTCATCGCCCCCGGCAATGCCGGCACGAGCAACTGTGGCGAGAATGTCCCCATGAAGGCCGACGACTTCAACGCTATCAAAGACTTTGTGGTGGCCAACGATGTGAACATGGTCGTCGTCGGACCTGAGGATCCTCTCGTAAAGGGTATCTACGACAACCTGAAGGCCGATCCACGCACGAAGGACGTACCCGTGATCGGCCCCTCGAAGGCTGGTGCCGTACTCGAAGGGTCGAAAGACTTTGCCAAAGGATTCATGCAGCGACATCATATCCCCACAGCCCGTTATCAGACTTTCGACGGCGAGCATCTGGAGGAAGGGCTGAAATTTCTCGAGACCCTCGAGGCTCCATACGTGCTCAAGGCTGATGGTCTTTGCGCCGGAAAGGGCGTGCTGATACTCCCCACCCTCGACGAGGCGAAACAGGAGCTGAAAGAGATGCTCGGCGGCATGTTTGGCAACGCCTCTTCACAGGTGGTCATCGAGGAATTCCTCAGTGGCATCGAGTGCTCTGTCTTCGTGCTTACCGACGGTCTGCATTATAAGATCCTGCCAGAGGCAAAGGACTACAAGCGCATCGGAGAGCACGACACGGGTCTGAACACGGGTGGTATGGGCAGCGTCACTCCCGTACCTTTTGCCACGAAAGAGTGGATGCAGAAGGTTGAAGACCGTATCATCCGCCCCACCGTCGAGGGCTTGGCTGCCGAGGGCATCGACTATAAGGGGTTCATCTTCTTCGGCCTCATCAACGTGAAGGGAGAGCCAATGGTGATTGAATACAACTGCCGTATGGGAGATCCCGAGACAGAGAGCGTGATGCTTCGTCTGAAAAGCGATATCGTAGACCTTTTCGAGGGTGTTGCTGCAGGCGACCTTGACAAGCGCACTATAGAATTCGATCCCCGTGCTGCCGTCTGCGTGATGCTTGTCAGCGGCGGTTATCCTCAGGCCTATAAGAAAGGTTATCCCATCAGCGGCATCGACCAGGTCGAGGGAAGTATTGTCTTCCACAGTGGCACAGCCATGAAAGACGGTGAGGTGGTTACTGCCGGCGGACGCGTCATCGCCGTCTCTTCCTATGGTAAGGACAAAGCAGAGGCCTTACAGAAGTCCTTCGAGGAAGCGCAGAAGATTCAGTTCACCGACAAGTATTTCCGTCGTGACATCGGCGCTGACCTATAAGAAGCAAGGGATAAAGAGTGAAAAGGTTTCAGAACAAGATTGCTGAGAGCCGCCACGCACTCCCATTAGCCATGCTCTACGGAGCAGCTATATGGGTGTTGGCCGGTCTGTTCCAGCACGGCTGGTGGGTGCAGTTTGCCTGCTTTATCCTTTCCACGCTGTTGGTCATGCGAATCAATAGCCTGAACCTATTGATACGCATCTACAGCCGTTCTGTTTCCGTCGCTTTCATCTTCCTGTCGTGCGCTGCCGTTTGCCTCTTCCCGTCGTGGAGGGGTGGCATCGAACAACTCTGCTGCATTGCAGCCTTCATGCTTCTCACTGAATGCTATCAGGACAACACGACCGTTGGCAAGTCTTATTATATTTTCCTGCTGTTAGGCATAGCCACCATGCTCGATGCCCATGTCATCTTCTATCTGCCTCTAATATGGCTGATGATGCGGGTCATTGTCTATTCCCTCTCATGGCGCACCTTCCTGTCCTCCCTATTAGGACTGATTACGCCTTATTGGTTCATGAGCGGTTGGCTGATGTGGGAGAAAGGCGGTGATTACCACGCCATCGCCAGACTTTTTTCCTTTCACGAAGCCTTTCAGTTCCCCTTCGGTTTTGAATCGATCCCATTGCCCTACCAGCTTGTCATCGCGTTCACCACACTCATGTTGTTTATCGGCAGCATCCATTTCATTCACAGCAGCTATCGCGACAAGATCCGTGTACGCCAGATTTACTATGGCTTCATCACGCTTGGGTTCTTCTCGTTAGCGCTCCTCGTTCTACAACCACAAAACGAGCTGGCCTGCCGGATGCTTATTTTCGCCACCAGTCCGCTGATAGGTCACTACTGGGCACTAACCAATTCAAAGATATCCAATGTGATGGTCATCATTCTGACCGTCGCGCTCATTCTCATCACTGCCGTCAACCTATGGATATCGTCATTTCCTTCTTGACACAATACGGATATTGGGGGATGCTGCTGGCGGCTTTCCTTGCCGGCAGCTTCTTCCCTTTCTCCAGCGAGGCAGTGATGGTGGCACTCATGGCAACAGGACTCGACCCATGGATACTGATGATCTATGGCACCATCGGCAATGTACTGGGAAGCATCGTCAACTACTGTCTTGGGCGTATGGGACGGATGGAGTGGATAGAGAAGTATCTTCATGTAAAGAAAGAAGACCTCGACAAGGCTCATCGCTTCATGGCCGGCCACGGCGCATGGATGGGATTCTTCGCCTTTCTCCCCGTTCTGGGGAGCGCCATCACCATTGCTCTCGGACTGATGCGCTCCAATATTGTCATCACCTTCATTGCCATCACACTGGGCAAGATATTCCGTTACATCGTTCTCATCTACGGTGCAGGATTGTTCATATAACGTTAATAAATGTAGAGCGATAGTAAATAATTGATGATTGACAATCGACAATTGACAATAATTTCGTACCTTTGCAGCGCATTAATGAAGATATTTAACGTTAAATAGATATTTATCAGATGAAACAATTCAGACTGGTGGACAATGTCCTTGGGTGGTTATCATTTTTGATAGCAGCCTTCGTCTATTGCTCCACAATCGAACCGACAGCCTCGTTCTGGGACTGTCCGGAGTTTATCACCACAGGCTATAAGATGGAGATAGGCCACCCCCCTGGGGCACCATTCTTCATGCTGACGGCAAATCTGTTCTCGCAGTTTGCCAGCGACCCGACACAAGTTGCGAAGATGGTCAACATCATGAGTGCCCTGCTGTCGGCGACATGTATACTGTTCCTGTTCTGGAGCATCACCCACCTGACGCGCCGCCTGTTGATAGCCGACTGGAGCGAACTGACTTTGCCCAAACTCATCACCATCGAGGCCTCCGGTCTGGTTGGTGCGCTGATATACACCTTCAGCGACACGTTCTGGTACTCCGCTGTCGAGGGTGAGGTATATGCCTACTCCTCGGCTCTGACAGCCATTGTCTTCTGGCTCATCCTGAAATGGGAGGATGTCGCCGATGAGCCACATAGTGACCGCTGGCTCATACTCATCATGTACATCACCGGACTCTCTATTGGTGTTCACCTGCTCAATTTGCTCTGCGTGCCGGCCATCGGTCTGGTGTACTACTATCGGCGTTTCCCCGATGCCAACCTGAAAGGCTCACTGGTGGCCTTAGGCATCTCTGTGGTTATCCTGGCCGCCGTACTCTACGGTGTCGTGCCAGGCATCATCACTGTCGGCGGATGGTTTGAACTGTTCTTCGTCAACACGCTTGGCTGTCCGTTCAATACTGGTGAGATCATCTATATCATCCTGCTTATAGGCACCGTCATCTGGGCTGTCTATGAGACGCAGGTACAGAAGCACAGCGTGAAGGTGCAGAACATCGCCTTCCTACTCTCCGTCGGTATGCTGGGTATTCCCTTCTATGGCTGGGGATGGTCGGCATTCATCATCGGCATCATTGCTCTGGCAATACTCTGGTTTGTACTCAACTATAAAAAGGAGAAGCAGTTGCTGGTGACAGCCCGTGCCAAGAACACGATGCTGCTCTGCATGCTGATGCTCATGGTGGGCTACTCTACCTATGCCGTCATCGTCATCCGCTCTTCGGCCAATCCCCCGATGGACCAGAACTCACCAGAAGACATCTTTACCCTTGGTGACTATCTGGGCCGTGAACAGTACGGCCAGCGCCCCTTGTTCTATGGTCAGGCCTACACCTCGCAGGTAGCTCTCGAGAGCGACGGAAAGTACTGCCGCCCTGTGATGAGCAAGGGCAAGCCCGTCTATCAGCGTAAGGAGAAAGCATCTGCCGACGAGAAGGACTCCTACTTTGTAGTCCGCACCAAGGATGAATACAAGTATGCCCAAAACATGCTGTTCCCCCGTATGTACGATGCCGGTCATACCGCAGCGTATGAGTCGTGGATGGGAGGTGTCGACGGCACGGAGGTGCCCTACGACCGTTGCGGCGAGCCGATGACGGTAAAGATGCCCTCACAACTGGAGAACATCCGTTTCTTCCTCTCCTACCAGTGTAACTTCATGTACTGGCGCTATTTCATGTGGAACTTCGCTGGCCGGCAGAACGACATCCAGAGTAACGGTGAGATGGAACACGGCAACTGGCTCACCGGTTTCTCCTTCATCGACAATGCCCGCCTGGGAGACCAGGATCTGCTTCCCGACGAACTGAAAGAGAACAAGGGTCACAATGTATTCTACTGTCTGCCACTACTGCTCGGACTGTTCGGACTCTTCTGGCAGGCATGGTACACCCGAAAGATGAAGTCTGGAGATGGAAGCCTGAAAGAGGATCCCATCGGCATCCGCCAGTTCTGGGTGGTATTCTTCCTGTTCTTCATGACCGGTCTGGCCATCGTTGTCTACCTGAACCAGACGCCGATGCAGCCCCGTGAGCGCGACTATGCCTACGCCGGCTCGTTCTATGCCTTCGCCATCTGGTGCGGCATGGGCGTGGCTGCCATCATCGAGCTTATAAGGGAGAAGGTAAAAATGAATAGTGAGAAATTTGCTACCGCCCTGGCTTGTGCCGTCGGCTGCGCCTGCCTGCTGGTACCCATCCAGATGGCTTCGCAGACCTGGGACGACCACGACCGCTCCGGCCGCTATACCTGCCGCGACTTCGGACAGAACTACCTGATGACCCTTCAGGAGAAAGGCAATCCCATCATTTTCACCAATGGCGATAACGACACCTTCCCGCTCTGGTACAACCAAGATACGGAAGGGGTACGTACCGATGCACGTGTCTGCAACCTGTCATACCTGCAAACCGACTGGTATATCGACCAGATGGTGCGCCCCGCCTACGACTCCCCGTCGCTGCCTATCACCTGGAACCGACTGGAGTACTGTGCCGGCACTAATGAGTATGTACAGATAGAGCCTACACTGAAAGAGCAGGTGCTCCAACTCTATCAGGATCAGCCCGACGAGGCCCGCCAGCAGTTTGGAGACGAGCCGTTCGAACTGAAGAACATTCTGAAGTACTGGGTGCGCTCTACCAATAAGGATTTCCACGTCATACCCACCGACACCGTGTATGTCACCATCGACAAGGAGGCAGTCCGCAAGAGCGGCATGATGATGGCGGCAGACTCCATCCCCGACCGCATGGTTATCTCACTCACAGGTAAGAGCGCCCTCTATAAGGGTGACCTGATGATGCTCGAGATGATTGCCAACGCCAACTGGACCCGTCCTATCTACGTGGCTCTGACCGTGGGCCAGGAGAACTACATGAACCTTGGCGACAACTTCGTACAGGAAGGTCTTGCCAACCGCATCACCCCGTTCACGACCAAGGCCGCCGGCGCCAGAAACTTCGACACCGAGAAGACTTACAACAACGTGATGAACAAGTTCAAGTTCGGCGGTGTCGACAAGAAGGGCATCTACCTCGACGAGACCGTCATGCGCATGTGCTACACCCACCGTCGGCTCTTTGCCTCACTGGCCTCCAACCTCATCAGCGAAGGTCAAGAAGACAAGGCTAAGAAGGTGCTCGCCCGCTGCGAGAAGGAGTTGCCGGCCTATAATGTCCCGCACGACTACCAGAGCGGCTCCGTCGACCTGGCACGATGCTATGCCCTGACTGGCCAGGACAAGAAGGCCCAGATGCTCATCGACGAACTTTGGATCAAGTCCTGCCAGTATCTCGTATGGTATCTCTCCTTCGATGGTACGCGCTTCAACAGCTCACAGCACGACTGTCTGATCCACTTCTACATCCTCGAGCAGTTGCTGAACCTGCAAGACACCGTCAGCCAGGAAGAGGCCGACAAGAAGGAGCAGCAGTTGCAGAGTCTGATGGGCATCTATCAGTCCAAAGGCGGCGACATTGAGGGATAAGCCGAACGTATTCTAATAACCCGGTAGAGAAGTGTTTATAGAGCAGCCCGCCATCTATCTTCGCTGGCTTTATCCGAGAGCCTACTGGAGAATGGACCGTCACGAGAAGGCCGTTTACCTGACCTTCGACGACGGTCCCATCCCCGAGGCGACGCCTTTTATCCTCGACACGCTCAGGCGGTTTGAGGTGAAGGCCACGTTCTTCATGGTGGGCGACAACGTTCGCAAGTACCCGAAACTCTATCAGCAGATTGTCGACGAAGGCCATCAGGTGGGCAACCACACCCACAACCATATCGTCGGCCTCAGCCACACCATCAAGGAGTACAGCTACAACGTAGAGAAGGCCAACGCCTATATACACAGCCACTACGTGCGTCCGCCGCACGGCTGGATGCGGCTGGCACAGTATGCCTGGCTCAGCCGTAAGTACAAGATTGTGATGTGGGACCTCGTCACCCGCGACTATTCCAAATGGATGACAGCCCAAGACGTGGTAAATAATATAAAAAGGTACGCACGTAACGGCTCTATCATCACCTTCCACGATTCGCTAAAGTCGATAGACAAACTCCGGACGGCCCTGCCCGAAAGCATCCAATGGCTCCACGACCAGGGTTACGATTTCAAAATCTTCCCCTAACCCCTACACCCCACAAAAAAAACCTAACATCCCTAACAAAACCCTATAAAACAATGAAGAGATTACTAACAACCGGCTTATTAGCAGCCACATTTTCAATGACAACAAATGCTCAACCCCAACTTCGCCCTGACAACATCGACGAAGTGCTCAAGGCCATGACCCTTGAAGAGAAAGCCCAACTACTGGTGGGTGGTGGTAACAACAGCTTCGTAGGTAGCGGCGCCATGCTCGGCCATCAGGAGAAGCTAGTGG
>OCTX012284963.1_pt1 | contig 31781 bp, 27 predicted proteins | sample 1539691 | NCBI WGS metagenome assembly OCTX01 (sample SAMN02144231, study PRJEB22623) | gut metagenome | biome: sheep rumen | host: Ovis aries | place: New Zealand
TTCTGATTTCTGCGCTGTCCGTAAGAATTACAGGCGGGATGCTGCAAGAGAGCAGCATCCCGCCTGATTGCTGTCGTCGGACAATTATTATGTACGGTTTCGATCGGGACGGACAGCATCAGCTGTCCGTCCTTTGCAAAAAGGCTCAGACTTTTGAAAAAATCAGCGATTCTGCTGGTTCTGGTTATTGCGCTGGTTGTTCTGCTGGTTCTGGTTGTTCTGCTGGTTCTGGTTGTTCTGCTGGTTCTGGTTGTTGCGCTGGTTCTGGTTGTTCTGCTGATTCTGGTTGTTGCGCTGGTTCTGGTTGTTCTGCTGATTCTGGTTGTTCTGTTGATTCTGGTTGTTCATTTTCTCACCTCCGCTTTTCAGCAAGGATAGTTTTCCGCAAAGCGAGAAAACTATACCCAATGAAGAAAGTGCGAGAGGAGACAAAAGCCATATGCTGCTGATCCAAAACGGCCTGATCCATACCATGGAACAAAGAGAAGCGATTCGGGCCGACCTGCTGATCCAAGATGGAAAAATCGCGGCCATCGCGGAGGCCATTCCGCCCACGGCTGACATGCAGATCATTGATGCAGCCGGCCTGCGCGTTTTCCCGGGCTTTATTGACGCGCACAGTCATATCGGCATTGCCGAGGAGAAAAAAACGGCGCAGGGCGATCCGAGCAACGAAGGGACGAATCCGCTCACGCCCTGCCTGCGCGCGATCGACGCGATCCATCCCATGGACAGCGCTTTTCACAATGCCATCGCGGTCGGAATCACCGGCGTGATGACGGGGCCGGGCAGCTCCAACGCGATCGGCGGGCAATTTGCCTTTATCAAAACCCACGGCCGGCGCGTGGACGATATGCTCGTGCTGGCTCCGGCCGCCATGAAGCTGGCCTTCGGAGAAAACCCGATGTCGAATTATGGGATGAACGGGAACATTCCCTCCACGCGCATGGGCATCGCCTCCCTGATTCGGGAAGAGCTGTTTCTCGCCAGGCAGTATTTCGACGCGGAGGCGAGCGGCGGCTGTCAAAAAGACTTCGGCATGGAGTGCTACCGGGAGCTCTTCGAGGGAAAAATCCCGCTGAAGGCGCACGTGCACAGAACCGACGACATTTTCACGGCGATCCGCCTGGCAAAAGAATTCGGCCTGGGGCTGACGCTGGATCACTGCACGGAGGGACATCTGATCGCGCAGGAGATCGCCGACAGCGGTTTTCCCGCGATCGTCGGGCCTTCGCTGGCCTCCCGGACCAAGGACGAAGTCAGCGCCTCCGACTTTAAAACGGCGGGAATCCTGCAGAAGGCGGGCGTCACGGTGGCGCTGACGACGGATCACCCGGTTTCCCGGATCCAGTATCTGCCGCTGTGCGCCGCGCTCGCCGTCAAGGAGGGCATGGACGAATTTGGCGCCCTCCGTGCCATTACGATCGACGCCGCACGCATCTGCCGGGTGGACGATCGCCTGGGGAGCATCCGCCCCGGAAAGGACGCCGACCTTGTCCTGCTCGACGGAAGTCCGCTGGAAATCGCCAGCTCCGTGCGCATGACGATCATCAGCGGCGAGATTGTCTGGCAACAGTAAACGGCCATCTTGACCGCAAGTATCATTCCCTCGCTCCCCGCGGCCTTCCGGCCGGGGGAGCTTTTTCTGCGCCTCCGTCGCCGGCATCTGTCGGCAAGGCCAAAACCGCGTCTTGTCATGAGGGGCAAATATGGATTATAATAAAAAAAACGCGGAGAGAGCGGATGAGGGACGAAAGATGAGCCGATACATAGTCTTTGACGTGGAGACGCCGAACCGATACAACAACCGCATGAGCGCCATTGGCATTTCGGTCATTGAAAACGGTGCGATCACCCAGGAGTTCTACTCGCTGGTTGACCCCGAGCAGCCCTTTGACGCCTTCAACACCATGCTCACCGGCATCAGCGAGGAGAGCGTGGCCGAGGCGCCGACCTTCGCGCAGCTCTGGCCGGAGATCGAGCCGCTGATGAGCGGCGGCGTTCTCGTGGCGCATAACGCCTCGTTTGATATCGGCGTGCTGAAAAAGTGCCTGGCCGCCTATGACATTCCGTGGAAGCCGGAGGTGCGCGGACTTTGCACGGTGATCATGGGACGGCGGCTTCTGCCGGACATCAGCCACAAGCTCAACGAGCTCTGCGCCTATTACGGGATCGGCCTGAACCATCACCGCGCCGACAGCGACAGCCATGCCTGCGCGGAAATCCTGCTGCGCTATCTGGCCGCCGGCGCCGATCCGCAGAAGTTTATCCGCAGCTACCGCATGACCTGAGGGGAAGAAAGGAGAGCGTGCCATGCCGTTTCAAATCGTCCGGGATGATCTGACAAAAATGCCGGTGGACGCCATCGTCAACGCTGCCAAGCCCTCGCTGCTCGGCGGCGGAGGTGTGGACGGCGCCATCCATCTGGCGGCCGGGCCGGAGCTGCTGGAGGAATGCCGGACGCTGGGCGGCTGCGAGGTCGGACAGGCGAAGATCACGAAAGCCTACCGCCTGCCCTGCCGCTGGGTGATCCACACCGTCGGGCCGAAGTGGCGCGGCGGCCTTTTCGGAGAGAAGCGGCAGCTCACCTCCTGCTACCGCTCCTCGTTGGAGCTTGCGCTGGAAAAGGGCTGCGAGAGCGTCGCCTTCCCGCTGATTTCCTCCGGCGCCTACGGCTATCCGAAGGACAAGGCGCTGCAGGTCGCGGTGGATACGGTCAGCGCGTTCCTGCTGGAGCACGAGATGACGGTATACCTTGTCGTCTTCGGCGCAGAGAGCGTCGTTCTGAGCCGGCGGCTCTTTGCGGACATTCAGGAATTTATCGACGACCGCTATGTTGAGCTCCGTGAGGCGCAGTTTCAGCGCCCGCGGAGAGCGCAGGAGGAAGAGAGCAATTTTAACGCTGCCGATATGTTCCCCGGCGATGCGGTCTGCCAGCCGCCGCAGCGCCCCCCAAAGGCAAAGCTGAGCTCGCCGCCGCCCGCCCCGTCCGCCGCCGCGGCAACCACCGCCGGCATCGACCGCCTCTTCGAGCAGATCGACGAGAGCTTTCAGCAGATGCTGCTGCGAAAGATTGACGAGAGCGGGATGACCGAAGCGCAGTGCTACAAGAAGGCCAATGTTGACCGCAAGCTTTTTTCCAAAATCCGCAAGGATGTGCACTATAAGCCGAGCAAGACGACGGCAATCGCTTTTGCCGTGGCGCTGGAGCTGGACATGCGCGAGACGGAGGATCTGCTACGAAAGGCGGGCTTTGCCCTCTCCCGGAGCAGCAAGTTTGATCTGATCATCCAGTATTTCATCGAGCACCGGAACTACAATATTTATGAAATCAACGAGGCGCTGTTCTATTATGACCAGAGCCTGCTGGGAGCCGTGTGAATTCGCGACTGCACGAGAGTCGGCAGCGGATCGTCCGGGCGGATGATCTGCGCTGTCAGCGGAAGCATAAATGAGACAGGAGAGAATACTATGAAAAAAATTTTGATCGTATCGACCAGCCCGAGAACAAACAGCAATTCGGAGGCACTGGCCCTGGCCTTTGCCGAGGGGGCGAAAGAAGCCGGACATGAGGTGGACTTTGTGTCCCTGCGCGGGAGAACCGTCAACTTCTGCCGGGGCTGCTTCGTCTGCCAGGAAAAGCTGCGCTGCGTGATCCATGACGACGCCGACGAGATCTGCCAAAAGGCGCTGAGCGCCGATGTGCTGGTTTTTGCCACGCCGATCTACTACTACGAAATGTCCGGACAGCTCAAAACCCTGCTGGATCGGCTCAACCCGCTCTTTCCCAGCGATTACGCTTTTCGGGATGTATACCTGATGACCGCCGCGGCGGAGGATGAAGCTTACGTCCCCAAGCGGGCAATCAGCGGTCTGGAGGGATGGATCGAGTGCTTTGAGCGTGCGCGTCTGGCCGGAACGGTCTTTATGGGCGGCGTGACCGCCGTCGGGGAGAACCCGAAGCATCCCGCCCTGGAGGAAGCGCGACGCATGGGACGAAAGGCATGAAAGCAGGGAAGCGCCTCGCGCTTCCCCTTGCCTCGTTGAGGGAGACGGAGCCGGTGCTGTGTATTCGGATTGCCTTCAGAGTTAGCCCCTGAGGGGAGAGAAAGGCAAGCTTCCGGCTGAAAAATGTCGCCTCGCGGGCGACCATAGACAAGGGAAAAGCTCCTATACTGTGACCGTAAACAAAAACAGGACAGGAGGTTTTTCCATGAAAAACAACATTTTCGAACTCGTATTCATCCTCGACCGCAGCGGCTCAATGGCAGGGCTGGAGAGCGACACAATCGGCGGCTTCAACGCGCTGATCGAGAAGCAGAAGAAGGCGGAGGGCAAGTGCTATGTGACCACGGTGCTGTTCGATCAGGAGATCGAGACGATCCACGACCGGGTTGAACTGAGCGAGATCAAGCCCATGACCGACAAGGATTACAGCGTGCGCGGCTGCACCGCCCTGCTCGACGCCCTCGGCGGCACGATCCGGCACATCGCGCAGATTCACCACTATGCCCGTCCGGAGGACGTGCCCGCGCAGACCACCTTCGTCATCATGACCGACGGCATGGAAAACGCGAGCCGCCGCTTTGGCAGCGACGAGGTCAAGCACAGGATCCGGCACGAAAAGGAAAAGTACGGCTGGGAGTTTCTCTTTCTTGCGGCGAACATCGACGCAGTGGAGACGGCGGGCCGCATGGGCATCGGCGCCGACCGCGCGGTCAATTACCTTGCCGACAGCCGGGGAACCCGGGTCGCCTACGATACAGTGGCCGAGACGGTCTGCATGGCGCGCATGGGGCAGCCCATCGCCGCCGGATGGAACAGGAAGATCAGCGAGGACTATAACAAGCGCAGCAAAAACAACCAACAGTAATCCGCGCGGCGGCCGCAACACAAGCGGCCGCCGCTTTCTGTCTGCCCTTTGACGTGCGACCCGTGTGCCGGATACAGAGTGCCAATCGTGAATACCTTGTAAATTCTTTGCACGCCCGCCGTTGTCCCATTGACGGAGGGAAAAACATGGCTTAAACTTAATTCAATAGCGCGCAAAGAAAAGGACGCGAGCAGGAAAAAACGCGGGAGGAATCTGTATGAACGAGAACACTGAGCGGCAGGAAGAGAGCAGACCGTCTTTCAATCTGCAGAAGCACATTGAACAGGGCGTGGAGCGGATCGTGGCCGACACGATTAAGGCGACGCTGAAAAATCCGAAGGAGAGCGCCTACATGGTAAAATTTGCGGCCGCGAGCCGCAAGGCCTCCAGAATCCGGCATAAGCTGGAGGAGGATGGGCTGCATGTGCCCGGTTTTCTGATCGCGAGCATCACCAGTGCCTGCAACCTGCACTGTGCCGGCTGCTATTCCCGCTGCAACAACGCCACGGTCGATGCCCCGCCGGTAGAGCAGCTGAGCGGGGAAGAGTGGCTGCGCATCTTCCGGGAGGCGGAGGAACTGGGCGTCAGCTTCATTTTGCTTGCGGGCGGCGAGCCGATGATCCGCCGCGATATTATCGAAGCGGCGGGCAAGATGCCGAACATTCTTTTCCCGATTTTTACCAACGGCACCTTCATTGACCGGCGCTATTTCGAGCTTTTGGATACCTGCCGGAACCTTGTCCCCGTGCTGAGCATTGAGGGCGGCAAGGAAATCACGGATGCCCGCCGCGGCGCTGGCATTTATGAGCGCGTGACGGCGAACATGGAAGCCTTCCGCAGCAAGGGACTGATTTTCGGCGCGTCGATCACCGTGACAACGGAGAATGTGCGGGAGGTCACCGCTCCGGCCTTCGTGGAGGGGCTCATCGAAAAGGGCTGCCGTCTGGTGATTTACGTGGAGTTTGTCCCGGTTACCGCGGAGGCCAGGCATCTGGCACCCGGCGACGCGGAGCGGGAATATATGGCGCAGGCGATCGAGCTGCTGCGCGCGGCCAGCCAGGACGCTGTTTTGCTGTCCTTCCCGGGCGACGAGCTGGCGATGGGCGGATGCATGGCGGCGGGCCGCGAGTTTTTCCACATCAACTCCCACGGCGGCGCGGAGCCCTGCCCCTTCTCGCCTTATTCGGACGTCAACGTGAAAGAAACCTCGCTGAAAGAAGCCATCCGCTCGCCGCTGTTTCACCGGCTGCAGGCGGAGGGCGTGCTGAGCGGAGAACACGTGGGCGGCTGCGTTCTATACGAGCGGCGGGAGCAGGTGGAGGCGATCGCCGGGCAGCTCTGACCAGAGTGATGAATGCTGCCGGCGGCCTGATTGTAAGGAGAAAACGGTAAAACAGCATATGGAAGCAGCACCGGGAACACAGATCCCGGTGCTGCTGCGTTTTTGAGCTCATGAACAATACAGGACCGAGAACCCACAGAGAAATCTTTCCCGGATATTGCAGTATGGAGGGGAAATGAGTATAATATATAACACGGAAATCGAAATGGGATCTCCGTGCTGTGACAAGGGGTTTATGTTATAGCTGCCTCGGAACTTTTAATATAGATCGGGAACCATCGTTTCCGTCAAAACAGATGGAGAGAGAAATGAAACTGAACGAACTGAAAACGGGGGAGTCTGCCCGCATTGAAAGCGTTGGGGGAGAAGGCGCGCTGCGGCAGCATTTCCTCGACATGGGCGTGATCCCAGGCGCCGAGGTGACGCTGGTTAAGCTCGCGCCGATGGGCGACCCGATGGAGCTGCGCGTCCACGGCTATGAGCTGACGCTGCGCATCGCGGACGCGGAAAAAATAAAAATTACCCACCTGGAAAAGGCCGCGGAAAAACCGGCAGGGAAGACGGCGCGGAAGCCCTCGGCGCACCCCGGACTCGGCGAGGAGGGCAAATTTCACCCGAAGGGCACCGGCGATCCGCTCCCGGAGGGCACGGTGCTCAGCTTTGCGCTGGTGGGCAACCAGAACAGCGGCAAGACGACTCTGTTTAACCAGCTGACCGGCGCCAATCAGCACGTCGGCAACTTTCCCGGCGTGACCGTGGATCGCAAAGACGGCGTGATCCGCGGCCACAGCGACACCGAAATCACCGATTTGCCCGGCATTTACTCCATGTCGCCCTATTCGAGCGAGGAGCTGGTATCCCGCGACTTTGTGCTGCAGGACAAGCCGAAGGCGATCATCAACATCGTCGACGCGACCAATATCGAGCGAAATCTGTATCTGACGATGCAGCTGCTGGAAATGAACGTGCCGATGGTGGTTGCGCTCAATATGATGGACGAGCTGACCGGCAACGGCGGCTCGGTGGACATCAACGCGATGGAGTCCATGCTCGGCGTGCCGGTGGTGCCGATTTCGGCCGCCAAGAATCAGGGCGTGGACGAGCTGGTGCGCCACGCGATACATATTGCCCGCTTCCAGGAAAAGCCGCTGCGGCAGGACTTCTGCAGCGCGGAGGATCACGGCGGCGCCGTGCACCGCGCGCTGCACGCGGTGAGCCACCTGATCGAGGATCACGCAGATCGCGCCGCTCTGCCCGTCCGCTTTGCGGCCAGCAAGCTCATCGAGGGCGACAGCCTGATTGCCGAGCAGCTCGAGTTGGACCAGAACGAGACGGAAATGCTGGAGCACATCGTGCTGCAGATGGAGAAGGAGCGCGGGCTGGATCACAGCGCGGCCATCGCCGATATGCGCTTTGAATACATCGGCAAGATCTGCGAGCGCTGCGTGACAAAGCCGCGGGAGAGCCGCGAGCATAAGCGCAGCGAGCGTCTCGACCGGGTTTTAACCGGCAAATATACGGCCATCCCGATGTTTATCGGCATCATGGCGCTGGTGTTTTTCCTGACCTTTTTCCTCATCGGCCCCTTCCTGCAGGATCTGCTGGCCGAGGGGATCGGAGCGCTGGGCGGCCTGACCGAGCGGGCGATGCAGGCCGGGCATGTCAACCCCGCAATCCAGAGCCTGGTGCTCAACGGCCTTTTTGAGGGCGTCGGCAGTGTGGTGAGCTTCCTGCCCCTCATCGTGACGCTGTTTCTGTTTCTGTCCCTGCTGGAGGACAGCGGCTATATCGCGCGCGTCGCCTTCTTTATGGATAAGATCCTGCGGAAGATCGGCCTCTCCGGGCGCAGCATCGTGCCGATGCTGATCGGCTTCGGCTGCACGGTGCCAGCGGTGATGTCCACCCGCACGCTCCCGAGCGACCGCGACCGCCGTATGACCATTCTGCTGACGCCGTTTATGTCCTGCACGGCCAAGCTCCCGATCTACAGCTTCTTCGTCAGCGCCTTTTTCCCGAAAAACAGCTGGCTGATTATTACGGGGCTTTATCTGCTCGGTATTCTGACCGGTATTCTGGTCGCCCTGCTCTACAAGAAAACGCTCTTCAAGGGCGAGGCGGTTCCCTTTGTGATGGAGCTTCCGAATTACCGCCTCCCCAGCGCGCGCAATGTGCTGCAACTGCTGTGGGAGAAGGCCAAGGACTTTCTGCAGCGCGCCTTTTCGGTCATCCTCATCGCGACGATCGTCGTCTGGTTCCTGCAGAGCTTTGACTTCAGCTTTAACCTCGTCGAGGATTCCCACAACAGTATCCTCGCGGCAATTTCCGGCCTGCTGGTGCCGCTTTTCCGCCCGGTGGGGCTCGGCGACTGGCGCATTGTCACCTCGCTCATCAGTGGCTTCATGGCCAAGGAGAGCGTCGTGTCCGTGATGGAAATCCTCTTTGCCTCCGCCGGCGGCGTCACGGCGGCGCTGAGCACGCTCACGGCCGCGTCCCTGCTGGTGTTCAGCCTGCTCTATACGCCCTGCGTGGCGGCCGTCGCCTCCATCAAGCGCGAGCTCGGCGGCAAATGGGCGCTGTACGTGGTGCTCTGGCAGTGCGTGATCGCCTGGATCGCGGCGCTGCTGATGCGCCTGATCGGTATGCTCGTGGGCATGGGGTGAGCGGATGAATCTCTGGGATGTTCTGATTCTTCTTGCGGTGGCCGCGCTGGTGGGCCTTGCCGTGCGCGCGATCCGCGGCGGCAGGGCGGGCAGCTGCCACGACTGCAAAAGCTGCTCCGGCAACTGCGCGGCCTGCCATCAGCATTGCGAAAAAAACAAACAATAAAAAATGACCGTCCGCGTCCTGTGACGCGAACGGTCATTTGAAAAGCTCAGGATTTGCCTTCGTCGGGATTGACGTGCACCATGATGTGCTTGACCGTGGGAAATTCCCGCTCGATCCGGTCGTGCACCTGCTCGGCGATCGCGTGGCTCTGCGTGAGCGTAAGGCCACCGTCGGCGCGGATCTCCAGATCCACATAGATCCGGCTGCCGAATTCCCGGGTCTGCAGACGGTCGATGCCCCGCACCTCCGGCTGTGCCATGACGCAGTCGGCGAGCCGCTGCTCGGTTGCAGCGTCGCAGGCGCGGTCCACCATCTTCTGCGTGGCGTCGCGGAAAATGTCATAGGCGGCCTTGAGAATAAAGAGACAGATGACGAGGCTTGCCACCGGCTCCATGATCGGGTAACCGAGACGTGCCGCGGCAATGCCGATCAGCGCGCCGACGGAGGAGAGCGCGTCGCTGCGGTGGTGCCAGGCGTTGGCCATCAGCGCGGAGGAATTCAGGCACTTGGCATAATGGCGCGTGTACCAGTACATGGCCTCTTTGGCGGCAATGGACACAATGGCCGCGACCAGCGCCAGCAGCCCCGGTACCGACGGAGCCGCGTTTTCGGCGCCGATGGTTTCCACAGCCCGGATGCCGATCAGCACTCCGGTGACCGCCAGCACGACCGCGAGCACGATCGCCGCGACACATTCAAAACGCTCGTGCCCGTAGGGGTGATCCCGGTCGGGCGCCTTGACGGAGAGCTTCACGCCGATGATAACGATGAAGCTGCTCAGCACATCGGAGGCAGAGTGCACCGCGTCGCTGATCATGGCACCGGAGTGCGCCAGAATGCCGGCAAGCAGCTTGAAAAGCGAGAGCGCCGCGTTGCCCGCGATGCTCACCGCGGAGACCTTTGTCGCGGTCTTTTCAAAATCCAGAGTCTGTGTCATGGGAAATGCCTCCTCGTTCGGGCATAAAAAAACACCCGGGGCGCTTTATTCCTGTCCCGTGGGTGCACCACTGCCGCGCGAGCGGCCCGGCTCCGAGCGCGAGGGCTCCGGCCTGTTCAGTATGATCTTATGCGGTCTGATGACCGGCTATTACTTTAGCAAAGTTCCGCCCGTTCGTCAAGCGGCGGGCGGCGAAAAACAATGATACGCAGGGAGAAAGGAGAACACGCATGAGTACATCCAGCATTATTGAAGCGGTCGGCTATCTGGGCTCTGCTCTGGTGCTGGTCTCGTTCCTGATGGCTTCGGTGGTGAAGCTGCGGATCGTCAACAGCGTCGGCAGCCTGATTTTCGCCGTCTATGCCCTGATCATTCACTCTTATCCGACGGCGCTGATGAACGTCTGCCTGGTGCTCATCAACCTCTATTATCTCTGGAAGCTGCGCAACAGCGAGCCGAACTACCGCCTGATCGCTCTCTCGCCGGACGAGCGCTTTGTGCGTTTTTTCCTCGACAGCTTTGAAAAGGACATTGCCGCCTGCTTCCCCGCGCGCAGCCGCGGCACCGAGGGGCTGAACCGGGCCTATATGGTCTGCCACGGCACCGAGCCCGCCGGGCTCTTGCTGGGGAAGGAGCAGAACGGCGTGCTGGATATTGCGCTCGATTACAGCACACCCGCCTACCGGGACAGCTCCGTGGGGCGCTATCTGCTGGAGCGGCTGCCGCAGCAGGGGCTGCGCCGCCTGCGCTATGCCGGGGCGGAGGAAACGCACCTCGCCTATCTGAAGAAGATGGGGTACCGGGAACAAAACGGAATCTATGAGCGAGAGCTCTGAAGGGAGAAACACCATGATCGTCGGATTTATCGGAACGGGAAATATGGGCTCGGCGCTGGCCAGAGGCGCGGCGAAAAGCGGCCTTGCCACGCGGCTGCTGCTTGCCAACCGCAGTCCGGAGAAGGCGCAGCGCCTGGCACAGGAGCTGGGCGCCGAGGCGGTGGATAACCGCCGCGCAGCAGCGGAGGCGGAGATGCTCTTCCTCGCCGTCAAGCCTCAGATGCTCGCCGGCATGCTGGACGGCATCCGCGATGTGCTCGAGGCACGAAAGGATCGCTTTGTCATCGTGTCAATGTGCGCCGGAAAGAATCTGCGTACGCTGGAGGAGCTTCTCGGCAAAAAGCCGATCATCCGCATCATGCCGAATCTTCCCGTCGCTGTCGGCAGCGGCATCACGCTCCTGACACCGTCGGCCAAAGTGACAGAAGAGGAAAAGGAGCATCTCAAGCAGCTCCTTGCCGCCAGCGGAATGATTATGGAGGTTGACGAGCACCAAATGGAGGCCGCCAACGGCATCACCGGCTGCGGCCCGGCCTATGCCGCGCTCTTTGTCGAGGCGCTGGCCGACGGCGCTGTGGCCTGCGGCCTCCCGCGCCGGCAGGCGCTGCAATATGCCGCGCAGATGCTCAAGGGCACGGCGGAGCTGCTGCTCGAAACCGGAGAACACCCCGCCTCGCTGAAAGATCGGGTCTGCTCGCCCGCGGGCAGCACGATCCAGGGCGTGCGCTGCCTGGAGGAAAGCGCCTTCCGCGCTGCCGTCATGAACGCCGTCATCGCGGCTGTGGAAAAGAAATTCTGAAGAAGGAACAGACTCGGAACCCTCTTGACAGCCGGGCAAAATCGGATAGAATAAAACTACAGTCAGGAAAAATGATACCATACGGAAGAACGAAAAGGAGTGCACAGCATGGCAAGCAATCATCCGGTTCCCGGAAAAGACGGCAACAAATACATCCCCTTTGAAGAGCGCAGCGGCGAGAGCTCGGTGGTCTTCTTCACCCGCGATCTCTCGGAGGAAGGACTTCGGAAGGTTTATGACAAGGTAGCCTCCGTGCTGACCGGCAAAGTGGCGGTCAAGCTGCATACCGGCGAGGCCGAAGGCCCCAATATCCTGCCGCGCCCCTGGGTGAAGGAGCTTCTCGCCTCCCGCCTGCAGGACGCGACGATCATCGAGACCAACACCTACTATGAGGGCAGCCGCTACACCACCGAGGCTCACCGCAAAACGCTGGAGATCAACGGCTGGACCTTCTGCCCTGTGGATATTACGGACGCCGAGGGCGTGACCACGCTTCCGGTCAAGGGCGGCAAGTGGTTTGAAGAAATGCACGTGGGCAAGACGCTCCCGAGTTATGATTCGCTTCTGGTGCTGACCCACTTCAAGGGCCACACGATGGGCGGCTTCGGCGGCTCCAACAAGAACATCGGCATCGGCTGTGCCGACGGCCGTATCGGCAAGAAGGAAATCCATTCCCATGAATCGATGTGGGACATCGCCGAGGAAGAACTGATGGAGCGCATCTCCGAGAGCACCAAGGCCACGGTGGATTACTTCGCGCCGCACGTCTGCTTTATCAACACCATGCGCAACATGTCTGTCTCCTGCGACTGTGAAGGCCCCGCAGCAGAGCCGGTGGTCACGCCGGACGTGGGCATTCTGGCCTCGCTGGACATTCTGGCCGTGGACAACGCCTGCGTTGACCTGCTCTACAACCTGCCCGAGGGCGGCGGCAAAACAATGATCGAGCGCATCGAGACCCGCCATGGTCTGCGCCAGCTGAGCTACATGAAGGAGCTCGGCATGGGCAATGACCGCTATACGCTCATCGACGTCGATAACGGCGACGCGGTCATCACTGCCGCTGAGGCTGTCAAGGACGTCAAGCCCGAGTGGAAGCCCGACCGTTACAATACCTTCTGGGGCCGCAACCGCCGCAGATAAGACAAAGCCGGGCACCTGCCCGGCAAAAAATGAAAACGGCTGTCTCCGTCTTGCGACGGGAACAGCCGTTTTGCATAGTTACACATGCCATCGCTCCACCGCCCAGCGGATCAGCCCGGTCTTGACGGGGTCAAGGCGGACACGCGCCTGCGCGGGCTGCTCCAGCGCCAGCGGCAGGCCGTTCTCCCCGGCAAAATCGAGACCAAAATCCACGCCCTCGTCCGACAGCGCGGACAGATCGCGCTTCCGGCACAGGAGCGAAGCAAAGACGGCGGCGCTCAGATAGCTGCCATAAGGCGAGGCGTGCGCGCCGTCCTGCCAGAAAAGCTCAATCTCCGGGTGAGTTTCCTGCATGTGGGCAAAAAGCTCGCCGATCGGCGCAAGCAGCGCCCCGGTCTCGGCGGCAAGCGCGCGGTAAAAGCGGCTCATCACCGGGCTCAGCTCCGGCTCGTGCTTCTGCGCCCAGGTCATGAACAGCACCGGGCGGACGCCGCCCGCGCGGCAGAGCGCCAGAATCCGGGCAACGGCGGCACGTGTCTCCGCTTCCGGAGGGAAGGGGTGCGCCTGCTGCTGCAGCACGCAGTAATCATAGCTCCCGTAGAGCAGCGCAAAGCGCAGCGAGAAGTATTCCTCCCGGTGCCAGGAGAGCGGACGGCCGGAAAAAGCCAGCATCGTCACCTCCGCGCGCTCGCCCGTCAGCGCCTCGACCATCCGGGCGAAGGTTTCGGGCATATCGTTAAAATAGGTATGGCTGTTGCCGACAAATAACACGCGCATGGCGCCGCCTCCACATCGTTTTCCTCAGTATAACACAGCGCTGCGGGAAAGCCAAGCGCGGACAATCTGACAATCGGCATGGACAAAGCGGGCTGTGACTGATATAATCATCATAGAATCGAAAGCGAGGTGAGGCTCGTGGCGAAAAACAGCGGTCGGAGAGGCAGCGGGATGGCGCTGCTCCTGATTATCTGCGGCTGTGTGCTGCTCGCGCTCTGCGTGCTGCTGCATCGGATGCTTCAAGCACCCGCGGAGAGCCCCGCGGAAAAGGCGTCGCCGGTGGAGACCGCCGCGCTGCCGCGCCCGGAACCGACGCCGGATCCAACGCCGGAGCCAAGTCCGGAGCCCACGCCTACGCCGGGGCCGCTGATCGTGATCGACCCCGGCCACCAGCTGCACGGCGATGACGGACAGGAGCCGATCGGCCCGGGCGCCAAGGAAACGAAAGCGCGCGTCACCGACGGCACGCAGGGCACAGTGACGGGAATCTACGAATACGAGCTCAATCTGGCCGTGTCGCTGCTGCTGCGGGATGAACTGGAAGCGCGCGGCTATCGCGTCGTTCTGACGCGCGAGACCAACGACGTCTCGCTCTCCAACGCCGAACGTGCGGCGATCGCCAACGAGCTTCAGGCGGACGCCTTTGTACGCGTCCACGCCAACGGCGTCGATGATCCTGCCGTGCGCGGCATTATGACGATCTGCATGACCGCGCAGAACCCTTATAACAGCTCGCTTTATCCATCCAGCCGCACGCTGGCCGAGGCGCTGCTCCGCTCGCTGGGCGAAGCCGTCGCCTGCGAGGAAAACCACCGTACGCTCTGGGAGACGGACAGCATGAGCGGCATCAATTACAGCCTCGTCCCGGTGTGCATCGTGGAAATGGGCTATATGTCCAACCCGGAGGAGGATCGGCTGCTTGCCGACTCGGATTATCAGCAGAAGATCGCCCGCGGCCTTGCCGACGGGCTGGACGCCTGGTTTGCCGCCGGGCGGGAAAGCGGGGGGACAGAGAAATGAAACAGAAACAGAAACAGCTGCTTGCCTTGCTGCTGTCGCTGCTGATGCTGCTCGGCGGCTGTACGCGCTACGGACACACGGCGCCGCCGGAGGAAACCGCGCCGACGCCGGAAGAACAGAGCGGGGAGGAGCTGCGCGCGGCCCCGAGCCGGCCGGATGCCGCCTGGATCAATTCCAACCGCGTCGGCGGCCTGCCGGCCGACTATGAGCCTGACCCCAAAAAAGACTTTTACGCCTATGTCAACGCCGATTTTCTGAGGAAGGCCAAACTGGAAGATGGCGAGCTGTGGCGCGGCAGCTTTCAGGAAGCTTATGACCTTGTGGCGGAGCGGAAAGTGCTCCTGCTCACCGGGCAAATCTCCGGACACACCGATCAGGAGAAGCTGACGGGGCTGGTTGAGCTGGGCTTTGACTGGGAGAGCCGCAACCAGAGAAGCAGCGCATGGCTTGCACAGCGCCTCCGCCCACTGCAGGCGATTGCCAGCCTGGACGCGCTGAGCGATTATCTCTGCAGCGAGGAGTGCCTGTACTACGGGCAGTCTCTGCTGAAGCTGGACTATGTGCTCGACCCCTACGGCACCGGGCACTATCTGCTGCTGATCGAGCCGGCGGACTTTGCCTTCTTCGGCAGCGGACTCCCCGGCGTCGGGCGCACGGACGCCTCCGGCGCGCGGAAGGAAGCAGCCGAAATGCTCCGCAGCGTCGGCTATGCCGAGGATGAGGCGCAGGCAATGATCAGCCGCGCGGTGGATTTTGAAAACAGGATCACCCGCCTGACCGCACGCTGGGACGGAAACATCGCCAATCACCGCCGTGTCGAAAAAATGCAGGAGGACGCGCCGAATTTCCCCATTGCGCGCATTCTTGCCACCGGCGGTTACGACCGCTCGAAAATCATCTATCTCGAGCAGCCGGAATGGCTGACAGGCCTGAACGAGCTCTACACCGAGGAAAACCGGCAGGCGATGTGTGATCTGCTCATCATTCGCTGTCTGCTCAGCGCGATGCCGACGCTCGACAAAGCCAGCTTTGACTTCTGGCGCGAGCAGGAGGACTATGCCGACGAAGATACCGCCGACAGCGGTTTCGTGATGGATACGGCGGAGGCGGAACTGGGGCAGCTGCTCGACCGGGCATACGCGGAAGAGTACTGCGACGCAAAGATGAAGGAAGACATCCGCGAAATCGTCACCGAGGTCACGGATTATTACAAAACCATGCTCCTGACGGAGGACTGGCTCTCGGAATATACCAGAAAAAACGCGATTGACAAGCTGGACGCGATCCGCTTTGACCTGGTCTATCCTGAGCAGTGGGAGGACTGGTCGGGGCTGCGCTTCCGCAGCGCTGCGGAGGGCGGCTGCTTTGCCGAGGCGATGGGAGAAATCCGGCGTTACCGCATCGAGATGCGGCAGAAGCTCGCGAATACCGACGTCAATCCGGAGCTCTGGGAGGCGTCCTGCACACTCACCAACGCCTTCTATATGCCGAACCGCAATACGGTTTATATTTGCGCCGGCATCCTTGTGGGCGATTTTTACCGGGAGGATATGACGGACGAGGAGATGCTCGGCGCCATCGGCGCGATCATTGCGCACGAGATCAGTCACGCTTTTGACGCCACGGGCCGCAACTTCAACAAGGCCGGGCGGGTCAATTACTGGTGGACAAGGCCGGATTATGAAGCGCTTGATCTGCGGCTGTATCGCGTGGCGGCGCTTTTCAGCGAGATGCACCCCTTCGGCACGGGGACGAGTTACGCGGGCTTTCGCGTGCAGAACGAGGCCATGGCCGATATGGGTGGGCTCAAGTGCATGCTCGCCATCGCCTCCGAGCGGGAGAACTTTGACTATGACAGTTTTTTCCGCGCCTATGCCCGCAGCTACCGCGCTGTATATGATCATCAGTTCCTGCGTCAGATCGCTGCGGCGGACAGTCACCCGCTGGACTACCTGCGCGTCAACGCGGTGCTGATGCAGTTTGACGAGTTCCAGCAGACTTATCAGATTCACGAGGGAGACGGCATGTATCTGGCCCCTGAGGACCGGGTCACCGTCTGGTAAGTAATATCATTAAATAATGTAATAACATAAGGCCGTCCCGACCGATGAAGCATCGGCGGGACGGCCTTTGACTGCAGGCAATATTGTACGGCGAGGGAAAGATGCGCAAGGGGAGAGCGCAGAGAGGGGACGGGAGTCCCCTTTCTGCGTTTGATGTATGCAAAACAGGGGCTTTTCAAAGCATCCTGTTTTGCGCCTCAAGCAGTCGACGCCTTGTCGACAGCTTGAGGCCGTCCCGACCGATGAAGCATCGGCGGGACGGCCATTGAGCAAAAGAGAGAGGAGAAAAGAGAAAGAAAGACTATTCGTTTTCAACCGGCAGGCTGAGTTCGGCGGTGAAGACGCTGCCGTCGTTATGGATGCTGAATTGTCCGCCCATGTGGGACATAATCTTCTCACAGGTGCGGATGCCGATCTTGGTGCTCTCCACGCGATTCATGCTGTGCGTGATCGCATTGGAGAAGCGGAGCGTCAGGCGGTTGCCGCTGTGCTCGCTGATGAGCTGCACGCTCCGGCTGCGGTCGGCGTATTTTTTCATGTTGGAGACGAGGTTATCGAGCACGCGCTTGAGGTACATCGGGTCAGCCCTGACTATACATTCGCCCTCAAACTCCACGCGCTCCACCTCAAAGCCGCTGTCGCGGAGGTCAAATTCCGCCTCGCCCAGCAGCTGCTCCAGCAGCAGCCGCGCGTCCAGCAGCTCCATGTTCATCTCCAGCTCGGCGCGTCCGAACACGAGGAAATAGCGGAACAGCTCGTCGGTCAGCGATTTGAGCTCCATCGCCTTGTCGTAGGCCGAGGCGGTGAACTGCTGGCGCTGTTCCTCGGGCAGATTTGCTTCCTTCATCAGCCCGAGATAGCCGATGAGGCTGGTCATCGGGGTGCGGATGTCGTGGGAAATGGCGGTGATAAGCTCGGAGTTTGCCTCCCAGGCCCGCCGCTCGTTGCCCATGCGTTCGATCACCGACCGGCGCATGGTGTCCATATCCTGCGCAAGCGCCGCAATCTCATCCTCGCCTTTGGCGGTAATGGGGTTTTCCAGGTCGCCTGCGCTTACCTCGGCGGCCTCCCGAGAGAGGGAGACGATGCGCCGCGTCAGTCGGCCGGTATAGCGCAGCTGGATGGCAATATAGCTGATACCGGCGAGCACCACGGCCAGGATACTGTTGACGGCCAGCTCGCGGTTCTGAGAGGTATCACCGATGGCGATCTGATAGACCCCATCGGCAAAGCGCATGGGATAGAGCTTGCCGTACTGCGTGTCGGGCAGGGGACTCAGGCTGTTATTAGCCACGCGGCCGCCGCTGACGCGGGCAGTCACCGACTCGTTGGCGTAGATCACAATGGTTACGTAATCATGTTGCCGTGTCCAGCGCGCGATGGCCGCCGTGTCGCTGCCGGCGACGAGATTGGCCGTCACATAGGAGCTGAACTGCGAGTAGATGGCGGCCTTGCGGGAGGCCACGGACTCGGGACTCAAGTAGATGTGCTCCACGGCGTAGCGGCCGGAGCCGCTGACGGCAAGAAAAACCAGCGCGGCCGCCGAGAGCGCCAGCAGCTGGGAAAACAGCATCTTGACGTTCAGCGAGCGGGAAATCCGCTGCAGCAGCTTCTTAATCAATTTGGTATCCCTTTCCCCAGACCGTGCGAATGATTTTGGGCGAGGAGGGGTTTTCCTCAATCTTGCGGCGCAGATTCAGCACGTGCACCATGACGGTATTGCCGGAGCCGGGCAGAAACTTTTCCTTCCACACGCCCTCATACAGCTCCGGTGCCGTGACGGTGGTGCCGCGGCTGCGCAGCAGATATTCAAGAATAGAAAACTCCGTATCGGTCAGGGAGACGGGCTGGCCGTTGCTGACCACGGTGCGCGCCGCGAAATCGACCTCCAGGTTCTCAATGGCGAGCGCCGCGTCCGGCTTGCCGCGGTATTCCTTGTAGCGGCGCAGCAGGGACGTAACCTTGGCCAGCAGCTCGTCCTGTGAAAAGGGCTTGGACAGGAAATCGTCGCCGCCGCTGCGGTAGGCACTGATGCGGTCGGCCTCGGCGGACTTGGCCGTGAGGAAGAGGACCGGAGCGTTGGTGTAGGCGCGCAGCGCGTCGCAGGTGGCATAGCCGTCTATCCCGGGCATCATGACATCCAGTATAATCAGATCGGTATCCTTATGCTCCTGAATCAGCCGGACGGCCGCGTCGCCGTCAGCGGCCTCCTGTACGCTGTACAGTCCCTGCAGCAGCAGACGGAGCACCTTACGGATATCGGGATCGTCGTCAACAATGAGAATTTTCGATTGCGCGGACATATCATCACCTCGCCTGCCATTGTATCACAAAATTCGCGCATCACAAGCAATTTGAAAAAGGTTTAATACTTCTTAAGAGACGATTTAAGAGTTCTTAAGACACTTTTTAAGGCGCCTGTGATAGAATCACGAATGAAGATTCTTCGGGCCCTGCGATGGGGTCAGAGTGTAAGCAACAAGTGCCCGCGCTTATGCGTGCAGAGCATTTTCCAAGGAGGAACAGAATGAAAAAGACGAAAAGACTGCTGGTGCTGCTTCTGGCGGCGGCCATGCTGCTCGGCCTTGCCGCGTGCGGCGAGACCAACGTGGAAGAAACTGAGGCTCCGGAATTTGTCTACAAGGCAAATTATCAGACGGTCGAGGGGACCACGGAAGAAACAAGTTATATTTATCCCACGCTGGTGACCGAGGACGGCTTCTACTGCTTTGTCAACGAAAAGACCGGCGAGCGCGAGCTGATGGAAGGCGAGACCCTCGAATGGGAAGGCCAGCTGGACATCTATGAAAGCCGCCTGTACCGCCTGGGCATCGACGGCACCCTCAGCAAAATGGAGAGCTATGAGCCCATGAAGCATGAGGCCGAGGAAGGCCACCAGGTCGGCGGGGGCACCAACTATCTGGTGCAGAAGCCTGACGGGGGCTTCTTCGCGCTGGAGAGCAGCTATGAGTCCTGGAGCAATGCCGGCGACGATGTGGAGATGTACTCGGACGAGTGGTACATGTCTATGGAGTCCGTGGAGCGTTATTACATCCGCACGCTTGACAAGGACGGCAAGGAGACCTCCTGCGCGGAACTCGACGTCGAACCGCTGAAGGAGAACACGGATTACGTCTCCTTTAACGGAATGGCCGCGGCGAAGGACAACCAGGTGCTGATTGCCAGCGAAGGCGGCCTGTACATCTTTGACACCAAGACCGGCAAGATGACCGGAAAAATCGAGGGCGTCGACTGGCCGCAGAACATCCTGACGCTGCATGACGGCCGCGTGGCCGTGGCCTATTACAGCGACAACGGCCAGCAGATCGGCATCGTGGATTTTGACAGCGGCAAAATCGGCGACAGCTTCCCCGTACAGGGCGAACTGTACCGCGCGGTTGTCGGCGGCGGCGACTATGATTTCTATTACAACAACGGCGTGAATTTCTTCGGCTACAAGCTGGAAACCGGCGTGGCCGAAAAGCTCTTCAACTGGATCAACTGCGACGTGGACAACAGTGATATTAGCGGTTATACCGTGACCGCGGACGGCAGGATCATCGCCTTGAGCACCGAGTGGGACGACAAGTACGAAAACGCCAAGACACAGCTGATCACCATGGAAAAGGTCTCCAGCGACACCCTGCCCAAGAAGGAGACCATTACCCTGGCCTGCCAGTATCTGGACTGGGAGGCCCGCAGGCAGATCATCAACTTCAACCGCAGCCACGACAGCGTCCGCATCGAACTGCTGGATTACTCCGAGTACAACACGGAAGACGATTATGAGGCCGGCCTTACCAAGCTGCGCACGGAGATGCTGGCCGGCAACTGCCCGGATATCATTAACCTCGACGGTATGCCCGCCAAGCAGCTGGCCGCCAAGGGAATGCTCGCCGACCTTTATCCGCTGATTGACGCCGATCCCGAGATCAAGCGCGAGGACTTCTTCCCGGCGGTGCTCGCGGCCATGGAGAATAACGGCAGACTCTTCTCGACCGTTTCCAGCTTCGAAGTCATCAGCGCCGTCGGCGCGTCCAAGGTCGTCGGCTCCGAACCCGGCTGGACCTACAAGGACCTGATGGACGCACTGCAGGAGATGCCCGAGGGCACCACCGTGTTCAGCACGGGTGAAACCCGCTATGACATTCTGCAGATGTGCCTGATGCTCGACATGGATCACTATGTGGACTGGAATACCGGCAAGGTAAACTTTGACAGCCCCGAGTTTGTCGAGCTGCTGAACTTTGTCAAGAATTTCCCGGCGGAATTTGACTGGGAGAACTATGAGTGGTCCGAGGAGGACGACGACTATAACCGCATCCGCGAAGGCCGGCAGCTGCTGATCTACGGCGATCTTAACAGCTTTGATTCCATCAGCCAGTACGAAAACATTTTCGGCGGCCTCAACGAATTTACCTTCATCGGCTTCCCGACCGCGGAGGGCGTGGGCAATATGATTATGACCAACTCCGGCTACGGCATCAGTGAAAAGTGCAAGAACAAGGAAGCCGCCTGGGAGTTCATCCGCACCTTCATGACCGAGGAATACCAGGAGAACAACGTCTGGAACTTCCCCAGCAACATCCACAGCTACGAGACCAAGAAAGCCAACGCTATGACTCCGACCTATGCCAAGGATGAAAACGGCAAGATCATGATCAATCCCGAGACCGGAGAAAAGATGATGGAGGAAAAGGGCGGCTACTGGGATAACGAGAAGAGCGAATGGGTCTCCATCTATTCCTACAGCGAGGAAGAGATCGGCAAGATCGAGTCCGTCATCAACAGCACCACCCGCGTGTATGCGCAGGACGAGGCGATCAACGACATCGTCAAGGAGCAGGTGGAAGCCTTCTTCGCCGGCCAGCGCAGCGCCGAAGACGTGGCAAAGCTCATCCAGAGCAAGGCCATGATCTACGTCAACGAACAGAAATAACAACGAAACAATCAAGCCTGTGCCCACGAGATCCTCGTGGGCACACGAAATGTCCGAAACTAGCCGCAAGTTTACATAATTTGATCTTGCAGCGAGCATGCGGATCGTGTATAATTCCTTTGATAAGGATAATAAATGTCGGTTTGGTCCCGCTTATGAAGAATCAGATACAAAAAAAGAATAGACGGAAGGATTTCCTGAGAAGCCTCTGCTTCCTGTCCCCGAGTCTGCTGGGCGTCGGCGTGTTTTTCATTCTGCCCTTCGGCGTGGTGATTTATTATTCGCTGATCGACGGTCCTGCGACCAGAAACTTTGTCTTTCTGGAAAACTTCGTCAAGCTCTTCCAGAACTCCGCCTTCCGCCTGGCCGCGAAGAACACGCTCACGTTTTCGCTGATGGCCGTGCCGCTGGCGGTGGCGCTGGCGGTGGTGCTGGCGCTGATGCTGGAGGCGCGCATTCCGCTCAAGTCCCAGTTCCGCACCTTCTTTCTCAGCCCCATGATGGTCCCCGTGGCCTCGGTGGTGCTTATCTGGCAGGTAATTTTCAACTATAACGGCACGATGAACGAGCTTCTGCTGGCTTTCGGCAGGGATAAGATCGACTGGCTGCAGTCCAATTACGCGCAGATCGTGGTGCTGCTGCTGTTCCTCTGGAAAAACCTCGGCTACAACATGATCCTCTTCATGGCCGGGCTTGCCAACATTCCGAAGGAGCTGCTGGAAGTGGCCGACGTGGAGGGCGCGAGCGAGAGCTATAAGTTTTTTGCCATCAAGCTGCGCTATCTCTCCCCGACCGTGCTTTTCGTCACGATCCTCTCGCTCATCAACTCCTTCAAGGTGTTCCGCGAGGTGTATCTGCTGGCCGGGTCCTATCCCTATGACCCGCTTTACACGCTGCAGCACTTCATGAACAATACCTTCGGCTCTATGGACTATCAGAAGCTGTCCGCCGCGGCGGTGATTATGGCGATCGTCATGGTCTTCATCATCGCGATGCTCTTCAAGGCGGAGGACTGGTTCGGAAAGGACGTGGAGGGATGAAGAAAAAGCATTATTTCGGCCGCGGGACGATGTTCGTCCTGTGCGCGGTGTTCGCGGTGATGTTTCTGCTCCCCACGGTGCTCACCATTACCAACTCCTTCATGGCCGAGAGCGAGATCGTCTCGAACTACGGCATGATCTTCTCCACCACCTCGGGCGGCTATGTGTCCAAGACCGTCAACCTGAAGTTTATCCCCGACAAGGTGACGCTGGATCAGTACATATCCGGTCTGATCAAATCCCCGGAATACCTGATCAAATATTGGAACAGCATCCTGCTGGTGCTGCCGATCGTGATCTTTCAGGTGGCGATCGCCTCGGTGGCGGCTTACAGCTTCACCCGTTGGCGCGGCAAGATCCGCAGCGGTATCTTCTTCTTTTATGTGATATTGATGCTGATGCCTTACCAGGTCACCCTGGTGCCGAACTATCTGGTGAGCCAGTGGCTCGGCCTCATCAACACCCGCTGGTCGATCATTCTGCCGGGCATCTTTGCGCCCTTCTCGGTTTTTCTGCTGACCAAGTTCATGCGGCGCATTCCCTATTCGCTCATTGAGGCCGCCAAGGTCGACGGTGCGGGCGAGTGGCAGATTTTCACCCGCATCTGTCTGCCGCAGTGCCGCTCGGCGATCTTCTCCATTGCGATCCTTGTCTTTATCGACTACTGGAACATGGTGGAGCAGCCCCTGGTTCTGCTGAAAGACGCGGATTCCCAGCCCCTGAGCGTTTTCCTCTCCAGCATCAATGCCGGAGAGATCGGCCTGGCCTTTGCCATGGCCACTGTCTATATGATCCCCTCGCTGCTGCTCTTCCTCTACGGCGAAGCCTATCTGGTGGAGGGCATTGCAAACTCGGGATCGGTCAAAGGCTGACCGCAGTTTATACCTTGCCCGGAGGGGCAGAGAGGACGGAATTTCATGGAAATGCAAGTGAAGAACAGAGCCTGGGTCAAAAACGCGGTGATCGTGTTTCTGATCGTCCTTCTGATCCTGACCTTTTTCTCCAATACGATTATGAACCGCTCGCTGGCGGAGGTTGCGACCCAGAGCGTGACGAGCGGCTCCATCACGGCCCGCGTCCGCGGCAGCGGCACGGTGACGGCCACCGGAAGCTATGAGGTCAAGGCCACCCAGACGCGGGAGATCCGCTCGGTGATGGTCAAGGTCGGGCAGGAGGTCAGTCAGGGCGACGTGCTGTTTGTCCTCGGCGAGGGCGACAGCGAGGAGCTGGAAAAGGCCAAGGAGGATCTGCGCCAGCTGGAGCTGCAGAGAAAGCGCGCCGGCGCCTCGATGCCGAGTTATGATTACAGCCTTGAGGAGCGCAAGATCGAGCAGGCGCAGGAAAAGCTGGACGCGGCCCGCGAGGCAGAAGCGCTGGCCTATCTGGCGATGGAAAGCAGCTCCGGCGTGCCTTCCAGCGTGCTGCAGGAAGCGGCCGCCAAGGTCGATACGATGGAACAGCGCGTCAATGAGGCCCGTGCGGCTTTGACGGATGCGCAGACGGCGTTCTCGGCCAAGCAGGAGGATGCGCAGAAGCGCGTCGACGAAGCGCTGGCTAAGCTCAACGAGCTGCTGGATAACCCGCCTGAGGGCGAGTCGGCGGAACCGTCTGAGGACGGCGAGAAGACCGAGTATCAGAAGCAGCTGGACGAAGCAGAAGCCGCTCTCCAGGCCGCGCAGCTGGCGCAGGCGGCGCTTGACCCCATGACGGACACGACACTGATCGAGGCGCAGGAGGCGCTGACCACTGCGCAGAGCGATCTGGAGAGTGCCCAGCAGGAGCTCGACGCGCTCACCAGTCAGTCCGGAAGCTATGCCGAGGCTTATGCGCAGGCGCAGGCCGCGCGTCAGGAGCTGGAGGACGAGGTCTTTACGATGGAGTATAACCTCAACCAGCAGAAGATTTCCGACGGAAAAACGGCTGCCAGCAGCTACATCGAGCTGCAGGAACTGGATTACCAGATCGAACAGGCAAAAAAGGAACTGGAGAAATTCAGCGGCGGGGAAGAGGGTCAGATTCTCTCCAACGTCTCCGGCATCATTGAGTCCGTGCTCTTCACCGCCGGCAATACGCCCGGCAAGGGCGAGACTGTCTGCACCATTCAGGTGCCCGATCTCGGCTACACGCTGAGCTTCTCGGTGACCAACGATCAGGCGCGCCGCCTGCGCACCGGCGACGAAGCCACGGTGTCCAACTACTGGTGGGGCCGCGAGATCCACGCCACGCTCAGCAGCATCCGCACCGATCCGCAGAATCCGCAGAGCAACAAACTGCTGACCTTTGATGTCAGCGGCGACGTCAATCCCGGCTCCGAGCTGACCCTGTCCGTCGGCTCCAAGAGCCAGAACTACGACACGATCGTTCCCAACTCCGCCATCCGCTCCGATACCAACGGCAGCTTTGTGCTGGCAGTCGAGGCGAAAAACTCGCCCCTCGGCAACCGCTACTACGCCAAGCGCGTGGAAGTGACAGTGCTGGCCGCCGACGACGTCAATTCTGCCGTCACAGGCGAGCTTGGCTACGGCGACTTCGTGATTACCACCAGCAATAAGCCCGTCAAGAGCGGCGACATGGTGCGCATGCCTGACTGATATGAAAAAACTGCTGAACGAACATAAAAAAAGTGCCTGGCTGCTTCTCTGCCTGCTGTTGGCCGCGGGCGGGCTGTTCTGCCTCTGGCGGCTCCACAGCCTGAGCCGCAGCCTGCCCAGCCAGCAGGCGGCGGAGCGCTGGCAGGGTGATAGCGAGCAGAGCTTCACACAGGTCTCCTGCTTTGTGCCCGTGGACGAGGCGCTGAGCCAGAACCAGATTTACGCCTTTCGCGGTGCGTTGATCGAGGAACTGAACAAGGCCGCCCTCGATACCGAGGGCAGCGACGGACTCTGGCGCGACGCCTGGAGCGCCGTCGGCAAGCTGAGCATATCCAGCGAAAAAGCCAGCGGCGAGGCTTCGGTGATCGCCGTCGGCGGGGATTTCTTCAGCTTTCATCCGCTGCGCCTGCTCAGCGGCGATTATCTGCGCGAGGACGATCTGATGCACGACCGTGTGCTGCTGGATCTGGATCTGGCCTGGTTGCTCTTCGGCGGCACGGATCTGCAGGGCATGGAAGTGAAGATCAACGACAAGATCTTTCTGGTCGCCGGCGTGATCGAGCGGGAAGAGGACAGCGCCAGCCGCATGGCCTATACCGCAGGGCAGGGACTGTATATGAGCTATGACGCCTATGCCTCTCTGACCGAGAGCGAGGGCATCACGGCCTATGAGTACATCCTGCCGGAGCCCGTGCAGGGCTTTGCCGCCAACATCGCAAAGGAGCGCTTCCCGATCGGCCGCGGCGAGGTGCTTGAAAACACCGGCCGTTTCTCTTACGGCCGTCTCTTCAAGCTCCTGCCCAAAATGGACGCGCGCGCCATGCAGGCGATGGGCATGATCTATCCCTATTGGGAAAACGCCGCCCGCGTGACGGAAAACCGCTGCGCCCGGCTGCTGCTGACGGCGGTTTTGCTCTTTGTGCTGCCGCTTGTGAGCCTGATCGTCTGGCTCTGGCGCCTGCTCCGAAAAGGAAAGGACGCTTTTGCCGAGCAGGTCTTCCCCAAGTGGAAGGACGCCGCGGAGGAGGCCATCCGCCGCCCGGCCCGCCGCCACTGGGAAAAGACACATCGCGGGGAGAATTAGTATCTGGTTTTCGACTTTCCTGAGGGACGTGATTTTTCGCGTCCCTTTTTTATTTACCTCTTTAATTCCTATCATAATTGTGGTATATTGATTCGCGGACAAGAAGGAGGGATCGGCTTTGAATGTGACCAGCAAGGGGCGCTATGCGCTGCGGGTGATGATCGACCTGGCACAGCACCCGGACGAGGGCTTCGTGTCGCTGAAAACCGTGGCCGAACGGCAGGGCATCTCGATGAAGTATCTGGAGATGATCGTGAGCGGACTGAAAAGAGCGGAGCTCGTGGAGAGCACCCGCGGCAAGGAGGGCGGCTACCGCCTCAGCCGTAGCCCGAAAGATTACAGCGTGGGGGAGATCCTGCGCTGCCTCGAGGACAATCTTGCGCCGGTCTCCTGCATCAAGGACGGCGAAATCCAGTGCGACAAGGCCGCCGCCTGCGTGACGCTGCCGATGTGGAAGGAGCTGGACGATCTGACCAACGCCTATCTCGACGGCATCAGCCTGCAGGATCTGCTGACGGGCGAAAAATGGAAGACCGGGACTTGACAAAATCCGGCAGTATGTTATAATTCCCAGCGAAACGATAGGAAATAATACAGGGAAAGGACGATTCACCATGTTTGTATATGCGGATAACGCGGCCACCACCAGCGTGAGCAAGACGGCGCTGGATGCCATGCTGCCCTATCTGACGGAGTACTACGGCAACCCCTCCAGCCTTTACGCCTTCGGTCAGAAGGCGACCGAGGCGCTGACGCAGGCGAGAGAGGACATCGCCGCCTGCCTGAACGCCGACCCGCGGGAGATCTATTTCACCTCCGGCGGCAGCGAGGCGGACAACCAGGCCATCATTTCCGCGGCCCGCAACGGCGCGCGCAAGGGAAAGAAGCACCTGATCTCCACCAAGTTTGAGCACCACGCCGTGCTCCATACACTCAAGCGCCTCGAAAAAGAGGGATTTGAGGTCACGCTGGTGGATGTCCACGAGGACGGCGTCGTCCGCGTGGAGGACATTGCCGCGGCGATCCGGCCCGACACGGCGCTCGTGACGGTGATGTTTGCCAACAACGAAATCGGCACCGTGCAGCCCATCACCGAGATCGGCGCGCTCTGTCGTGAAAAGAATATCCCCTTCCACACCGACGCGGTGCAGGCTGCCGGCCATATGCCGATCGACGTGAAGGCGATGAACATCGACATGCTGAGTATCTCCGGCCACAAGTTCCACGCGCCCAAGGGTGTGGGCGCTTTGTATGCCAGAAAGGGCGTCATCATCAGCAACATCATCGACGGCGGCGCCCAGGAGCGCGGCAAGCGCGCCGGCACCGAGAATGTGGCCGGCATCGTGGCCATGGCTGCGGCGCTCAAGGAGAGCGTGGCGCATATGGAAGAGAACACCGCGAAGATCATCCCGATGCGCGACAAGCTCTTCGCCGAGCTCGGCAAGATTCCCCACAGCAAAATCAACGGCAGCCTCGTGCACCATGTCCCCGGCACCGTGAATATGTGCTTCGAGGGCATCGAGGGCGAAAGCCTGCTGCTGATGCTGGACGATCAGGGCATCTGCGCGTCCTCCGGCAGCGCCTGCACCTCCGGCTCGCTCGATCCCAGCCATGTGCTGCTGGCCATCGGCCTGCCCCACGAGGTCGCGCACGGCTCCCTGCGTCTGTCGATCGGCGAATATAACACGATGGAGCAGATCGACCACATCATTGAGGTCGTGCCCAAGGTCGTGGCGTATCTGCGCAATATGTCCCCGGTCTGGGACGAGCTGCAGAAGGGCGAGCGGCCCCACTTGATCTGAGTTCTATGATTTCATTATAATTGGGAGGATATAACAATGGCTCTTTACAGCGAAAAGGTGATGGAACATTTCCGCAATCCCCACAACATGGGCAAGATCGAGGACGCCGACGGCATCGGCGAAGTGGGCAACGCCAAGTGCGGCGATATCATGCGCATGTATATTAAGGTCGATGACGAGGGTGTCATCACCGACTGCAAGTTTAATACCTTCGGCTGCGGCAGCGCGATTGCCACGAGCTCCATGGCGACCGATCTCATCATCGGCAAGCCCATCGAGGAGGCCCTGCAGCTGTCGAACAAGGCGGTGGTCGAGGCGCTCGACGGTCTGCCCACGCATAAGATCCACTGCTCTGTGCTGGCCGAACAGGCCGTGCGCGCCGCGGTCAAGGACTATTACGACCGCAAGGGCATTTCCTACAACGCTGACGATTTCATTTTCCCGGAGGAAGACGAACACGGCCACGTGAAGGAAGACTGATCCTGCATCTACCGGAGGCAATTGCCTCCGGTATTTTTTTGCGCCTTTTGCCTTTTCCTCCGCCTGGACAGCTTTCGTCATAGTTCGCCTTGCCCGACGCCCTATAATAGTTAGGGAAAAAGCGGTTTGACCTGCAAAAAGAGCCAAAATTATGTAAACTAGTTTAAATTCTTATATTATTTCAGAAAAAAATGGAAAAAACTCTTGCTTTTGCCAACTGTTAAAATTATAATAATCATGTATTAATGGGTGAACTATACCTTTTTTTGTATAAACATATTTTTTGTGCATTGACTCTCAAGCGGAAAGGCTGGGATGCAGCGATGGAAGACAAAGAGAAAAAGCGGGGGAGCGCCGGTTCCGTCATCGGCATCATTCTCTGCATCATATTACTTCCGATTTTGATCATGAATGTGACGATGATCGTCCAGGGCCTGATCAATCCCGGGCGGGTGCCTTCGGTCGGCGGCTATTCTCCGCTGATCGTCCTGACGGACTCTATGTACCCTGGCATCAAGAGCGGCGATATGATCATCGTGAAAGTCACCGATGCACAGAACGTGAAGCAGGGCGACGTGATTTCCTTTTTCGACCCGGACGGCAGCGGCGTGAGCGTGCTGACGCACAGAGTCGTGGAGATCGTAAATGAAAACGGAACGCTTTCCTTCCGAACGAAGGGCGACGCGAACAACGCGGAAGACCCGACGCTTGCCCCGGCGGAAAGTCTGGTCGGCGTGTACCAGACAAAAATCAGCGGCGCGGGCAATGTAGCGATGTTTCTGCAGAGCACGCCCGGCCTCGTTGTCTGTGTGGCGGTGCCGATGGTGCTGCTGATCGCCTTTGAGCTGATCCGCCGCCGGAAGTATGAAAAGGCCAAAAACGAGGACACCGCGGCGCTGCTGGCCGAGCTGGAGGCGCTGCGCGCCAAGCAGGCGGCGGCCGAGGCGGAAAAGGCCGAGAGCAAGAAAGACTGATTAGATAATACTGGAAGCAACCAAGGTATTCTTCCCCTGGAAGCCACGCCGGGGGCGAATATATATCATTCTCTCCCGGGAGTGGAACGGGGACGGAAGCGTGCGGCCGCGAGCTGCGGCGGAAATCGGCGTTTCACCCAAGGGGGGAAGAAGAACAGCCGTGGATACGGCTCCAAATCCCAATCCGCCGTTGAAACGGCAATATGAAGAAAGGAGTTTTTCGAACACATGAAGAAAAACACTGTGATGAGAGTTCTCTCCCTGATCCTGGTTCTGACTCTCATGTCCACCTGCGCGATCTCCAGCACCTTCGCGAAGTACGTCACCAGAGCTCAGGGCGAAGATGTCGCTCGTGTTGCAAAGTGGGGCGTTCTGGTCTCCATTGAGGGCGATACTTTTGCTACCACCTACGCGGCGGAAGATGAAGCTTATCTGGAGGCGGGCGGTACAATCAGCGTAGACGGCAACGGTGACAAGGTCGTTGCCCCTGGCACCAACTCTGATCAGGTTGGCTCTACTCTGGTTGCCTCTGTTACCGGCACCCCGGAGGTTGCTGTTCGCTACACTCTGGAAGGCAAAAATATCAAAGACGTTACGATGGCTCCGGGCGAGTATACCGACTATACTATTCTGCAGCACACCGAGAACGGCTATGAGTATGTTAAGGCCGGTGAGATTGAAAAAGTTTATGCTCCTATCAAGTGGAACCTGACCATTACCAAGGGCGAAACGACCCTCGATGTTGCCACCGCTCTGTATGACAATCTGCCCGCTGCGAACCTCGCTCAGGCCGAGGCCTATGGCCTGACCAGAGAAGGCTGCTCCATCTTTGACGCGATCACCATCATTCAGAAGGTCGCGGGCAACGAAGGCTACACGAACATCGTGGAAGCCGCGCTGGGCCAGATCGTCTCCGGCGGCCGCAACTTCCAGCTCGAGGCCGACAAGGACGCCGGAACCTTCAAGCTCTCCTACGACTTCGACCCCAACAAGGAAATGGACTTCACCTTCAAACTGAGCTGGTCCTGGCCGTTCGAGTACGACACCACTGGCATGGATGAGACGGAAGCTGCCCTGTGGTCCTGGAGCTATGATGTGCTCGACACCTATATTGGTAATGTCGCATCCGGCGCAGTTGAAGACAGCAGAGTTAACACTACTATTGAGGCCACTCTGACTGCCACCGCTGTCCAGATCGACTAATTCTTACATAAGTCTGTAAGCATTGGCCGATAAACGGCTGAAAGACACTTTGCCCCCGCCCAACGTGGCGGGGCGGGGGCAATTTGTCTCCCACAAACCACGCAGAGCCTTTGCTCTGACAAAGCCCCACGCGCGGCGCGGGCCTTTGTCAAAGCAAACGCCATAATTCACATATCTCTTCAATTCGTTAGGAGGAAGCGATCGTATGAGCGAATATGCCTCCCTTTCCAAAAACAGAAATCTCCGTTCCGGCCTCGTCATTTTGCTGGTGATGCTGATCATCCTGGAGGTTTGCAGCATATCTGTCCTCTTCAGCCAGATTTCGGCCTTCTCGACGGCGCCGCAGCGCAACATCATCTCTCTGACCGAGGGAAGCGCAAACGGAACGGTGGAGATTCACCGCCGCGGCGCGCAGGGCGAAAACCTGGCCTCCCGCCGCGTGAGCTACGCGCCTGCCCTGCTGGCCTCTCCGCAGAGCGACGACGAGGCGGCATCGAACAACGACCCGAAGACCGGCTTCGGCGTCTATGACGAGGACACTGTGTGGTCCACCCACACCGATGTGGAAATCTTCCGCGTCAGCTATGACAGCGAGGTCGGCTATCCGACCGTCTCAGTCAATTCCGAAAAAGGCGACAAGGTCTTTGCCCCCGGCACCGAGGAGACCTATTCCTTCACGCTGAGCAACACCGGCTCCTACAATCTGGATTACATCCTCACCATCGAAGCCTTTTATGAGAACACCGACGGACTCTGGATTCCCATCGAGGGACGTCTGAGCGACGGCACCGGCGCCTGGCTGGTTGGCTCTTCCGATGAGTGGCCGGACGTACTCGAACTGGACGGCTTCCGTAAGGAGGGCAAGCTGCCTTCTGGAACCCTGGAGGACTACCGGATCGACTGGCGCTGGCCCTTCGAGCGCTTTGACGGCGAGGGCCTCGACAGCAACGACGCCTATGACACCATGCTTGGCAATCTGGCCGTAGACCAGGATCTGATCCTGCACATCATCATCCGCACTGAGGCCTGGATCGACGAAGAACCCGAGCCGA